>Ga0316206_1001437_pt1 | contig 20924 bp, 22 predicted proteins | sample 6monthpyrite_MG_FD_204942 | JGI IMG/M metagenome (GOLD analysis project Ga0316206, IMG submission 204942) | Microbial mat bacterial communities from mineral coupon in-situ incubated in ocean water Damariscotta River, Maine, United States -... | ecosystem: Environmental > Aquatic > Marine >... | reverse complement strand
ACAAGGTCTCTCTGTTTGTGGACGGGAATTATAGACAAATCAAACTTACATGTCAATAGTTTTTTGAAAGAATTTTAAAAGTTTTTTTGAGTTGTGTTTTTTTGGTGTGCTTTTGTTGTTTATTGAGTGACTTTATGCTTAGTTTTGTTCTATCCATCCACCGCCTATTAATTTATTATTATCATAAAAAACTGCCGCTTGACCAGTAGCTACACCAAATACACTCTCTTTTAGTGTCACATAAGCTTTGTTATTTTGTATCTTTACATGACATTGAACTGCATGCGTTCGAAATCTTAATTTTACACTTGTATCAAATTCTTTTAACTCAGTAAAAAGGTTCAAATTATTTAACACCACGCTTTTACAAACAAGTTCATCTTTTTTACCTACTACTATACGATTATGCTCAGGGTCTATATCTATTACATAATGTGGTTCATGTGCACCCTTAACAGTAAAGCCTCTTCTTTTACCTATTGTATAATGCATATAACCCTTATGCTCACCAACAACATTTCCCTCTTTGTCCAACACTTCACCAATATTATCTACATCTACGTAGTCCTTAAGTACATCAGTGTATGTTGTTTCTACAAAACATATTTCAGTTGATTCACCTTGTGAAGCAAATGTTTCCAAGCCTGGAATAGAAGCTGCCATATTTTTAATATCACTTTTTTTACGTTCACCTAGTGGAAATAGTAACCTTGGCAATACATTTTTATCCACATAAAACAGGAAATAACTTTGGTCCTTTGTGTCATCATCAGCTTCATAAAAAAATTTTCCATCTGTTTTTATATAATGACCAGTCGCTATATAATCTGCACCTATCTTATCAGCAAAAGTAATCATCTCACCAAACTTTAGACTTCTGTTACATAACGCACAAGGGTTTGGCGTCTTACCTTCAGCATATGTATCTATAAATGGACGAAAAACTTTTTCATTAAAGGTTTCTTGTAAGTCCAAAACATGAAGCTTCATACCAACAAAGTCAGCTGCTTTTTGAGCACGAGCTTGATGTATTTCATGATAACCTGGTTTTGAATGAAGCTTCATGTATAGACCTTCTACTTCATAACCCTCATCTTTTAATAGCAATGCAGATATTGTAGAATCAATACCGCCGCTCATACCAACTAAAACTTTTTTCATAAAATCATTTCTTTATATTTTTATTTAATGAGAATTCTAAAAGTGAATTATAGTATTTTGTATCACCTAGACCAACCTCTTTAAGCATCCTTATTTGCTCCAATAAAGATTCTTCAATCTCACTTTCTATCAATTTTAAGTCATCAGTCAACATCAGCATACCTATATCTTCTTCATCAATCATATTATTTTCAAACATCTGATTTTTAATAAACTCCATTAATGGCTTATAATAATCAACTCCAACTATAAATACTTTGACCCCAGTTACTTTTCTAGTTTGAATAAGAGTTAATGCTTCAAAGAGTTCATCCAATGTACCGTAACCACCAGGAAATATAACATATGCAATAGAATATTTAACAAGCATAACTTTTCTTGAAAAAAAATAGTCAAAGCTTAATTCTTTTGTTGTATACGGGTTTGAAGTTTGCTCAAACGGTAAGTCAATATTTAAGCCAATAGATTCTACATCCTCATATTCGTGCGCACCCCTATTGGCTCCTTCCATAATACCAGGACCACCACCTGTCATTATATTAAAGCCTCTTGCTGCTAACATAGAAGATAATTTATGAGCTTTTTTATAAAACGGATCACTTTTCTTTGTTCTTGCACTACCAAAAATTGTCACTGTAGGACCAAGCTCACCAAGCTCATCAAAACCTTTAACAAAGTCAGCAATAATCTTAAATACACTCCAAACATCTGCAGATTTTATATCTTTGATATATTTTTTTGCTAATTCATCTTTATTATGTAGCATAGTTAGATCCTAGTAATTAATGATTAATTTGACTTGAGTTGATTTAATCTTTCTCTTTTTGTACCGATTGATGTTATTTGAACACCAAAGTTACCATCTACAATAACAACTTCACCCTGTGCTATAACATGGTTATCAACCAAAATCTCCAATGGATCATTTGCAAGTTGATTTAGCTCCACAACTGAACCTATATCCATATTTAAAACATCTTTTAACAACATCTTTTTTTTACCTATACGAACTCTAACCGGTAACTTTACATCCATAATGAGAGAAATGTTACTCATTTCATCACTACTTAAGTCTACGCTAGGAGCAGATGAAGTATTTCCAAAATCCATCTCTACTGAACCACTCTCAACTTCAGCACCTGTACCTAGTATAACATTTGAAATATTCTCATCAATTATAAACATCAACAAAGAATTTAAGCTCTCTATCTCAAATTTATATACATACATCTTACTGAAATTTTCTAAACTGACTTCAGAATCATCGTCAATATTCTCTATGCTGTCTACCTTGAAAGAGAGTACCGGTAGCTCTTTTTGCGCAGATAAAGAGTTTCCTATTGCTCCAAAGATATTGGAGATAATCTCTTTAACGGCATCTAAATCATCTTCACTAACATCTTCTCTATTGCCTGCTTCTTCACCCATCATCATATCAGACATAGATGTTACCAAGTTTGGTAGTACTGCTACCATTACTGAAGCTTCAATATCACCTGTAACACTTATTTTAACTAGTGATATCGGTGGAATAATATTTGAAAGGATAGTTAAATCTTGTTCCTCTTTCAACTCTAAAGCAGGAGCTTGTCCAACTAGTGCTTCTACAGTACTAACTGTCTCATCCTCAAAAAGTTTAATAAAATCATTCATAACTCACTCCTACTCACCATACTCTTCATCTTCTTCAAGAACTATATCTTGTACACCTGATATTTTTTCGTGTCTTAACAACTCAAAATTCTCAAGTGCTCTTTTAACTGCATCTTTTTCCGTATCTATCATCTCGTTGATTAGGATAGACTTTCTAAACCGTCTTAAACCTATTTTCCCCCGAAACCTTTCCTTACCGTCAACTCTTAAAGTTACATTGTCATCTGCAGCATTTGACAACCTAACAATATCCCCTGTCTTTAATTCTAAAACATCCCTCATAGCTAGTTCAGCATTACCTAAGTTTGCTTCTACATTTACCTTTGCACCTCCAAGTAAAACTTGAAGTTCAGTATTTCTACTTTTTTTGGTACTAGTCTCATTAAGCATTAAATCTCTAGAAGCAAGTTTTGGTAAAATTGGTTCTAGAGATATAACAGGATAACAAATATTCATCATACCGGAGCTTTGCCCAATAATAATTTCCATTACTACCATAACAACGATCTCATTTTGTGCAACAATTTGAACAACATTTGGACTAGATTCTTTAGATTCTACCGTAGGATAAACATCCATAACTGGTCCCCATGCCTCTTTTAAAGTGCTCATCATAACTCTCAAGATTGTTTCAAATAAACTAAGTTCTATATCTGAAAACTCTCTTGTAACGTCAAAAGGCTCACCTTTTCCGCCAAGTAAACGATCTAACATAGGGAATGCTATTGAAGGGTTAATCTCAATTACGCCACTTCCCTCCAACGGTTTTACAGAAAAGACATTAAAACTTGTAGGGTTTGGCAGAGACATTAAAAACTCACCATATGTCATCTGGTCAACTGAGTGAAGTTGAATCTCAACAATTGAGCGCATTATAGAAGAAATTTGAGAAGCTAAACTTCTTGCCATTTTATCGTGAACACCACGAAAAGCACGAAGCTGTTCTTTAGAAACCCTATTTGGTCTTTTAAAATCATATAGTGTCACTTGTCTCTGCGGTGTTAGGTTATCCTCTGAACCTTCAAGGACATCATCACCTTCGTCTTCAACTACATCTAAAAGAGCATCAATTTCTTCTTGTGAAAGTATATCTGCCATTCTTATGCCCCTACACTTTCTTTAATCTTTTGAATAACTGATTTATGTATTTGTGATATTCTTGATTCAGTTATGTTTAGTATCTCACTTATCTCTTTAAGTGTTAACTCCTCAAAATAATAAAACTGAATAATTAACTGTTCTCTCTCTTTATATTGACCCAGTACGCCTTTAATGACATTAATAAGCTCATCTCTTTCAATTTTTGCTAACGCCGCACCCTCATCTCCAACTTGAAGCTGATCGTGTAAAGGCATCACTGTGTATATACTAGAGGCTATTCTTGCATCATGTATCTTTTCTACACTTTCATCTAATGTAAGTGCCAACTCTTCATCTGTTGGTTCAGTATCATTTAAAACCATATACTCTTCAACAGCATAGTCAATAGCTTTTACAAGTTTTCTGCTAGCTCTACTTAAGACATCTAAACTCCTTAAGTAATCAAGCATAGCACCATAAACTCTCTTTTTTGCATATCCCCAAAAAGAATCATTTAATTTTTCGTCATATCTTCTTGCTAATTTTATCAACTCTTCAGTTCCTATGGCTGATAAATCCATAAAGTCTATAGAGCTTGGTAATCTTTCTTTTAATCTAAATGCCATAGCCTTGACTGCTGGAAGATATTGAATAGCTAGTTCATCTTCTTTATGTTTAATATCTTGAGTGTATGCATCTATCATAGTTCTTGTCCATTAGTGTCTTGTGCATTCATTTTAGCTGCTATATCCGTAATTCTGTGAGCTGAATCAATTAATTTCTCTCTTTGATTAATTTCATAAACAAAAACATCTAAATCTTTTTCATGAATCTCTTTTGGAAAAAAATAAGTCTTTGCTAATGTTGTTTTAAAGTAAAACGCAATAATAACATGTGAAAATAGGTAAAAAAATGCAGTTATGAAAAAAGTATATAATAGTAGTCCTTCTGCATCCAGTGATTTTAATATACCAAAAACAATTCCAACAAAGAAACCTTGAACTGTAAAGAAATATACAAAATTTTCACCTAACATTTATCATCTTCCCCAATAAAAACTTAAAAGTGTTTTGCCAAGCGCTTGAAAAGTCCTGTTAATCCGCTCTCACTTGGTATAACTAGCACATCTCGTTCCAAATTAGAATTAATTTTATCCGCTATTGACATTATATCTTTACAAACTACAGAAGATGGATGTTCCACACTAAAAAGCATTCTTTTTTTCACTGATGATGAAACTTTAACATCACTGTTTATTTTTCCTATAAGTTTTAAGTTCAACTTACTACCAATATTAGTGAGTGCAACTTTTTTTATTTTTTCATATACAGCATTGGCTTCTTTATCATTTTTAACCTGATTCATAATTAGACTAACATCATCTCTTAAAGTTGCTATTGTCTTTATTGTAGCATAAGCATCTGTTATTGCTGCTGGATCAGGAACAGTTACTACTATAACATCATCAGCTGCATTTAAAAACATTTGAATATGCTCTCCAATTCCTGCACCTGTATCAATAATCATAACATCTAGTTTATCTAATATTTGAGCCTCTTCCATAAAACGCTCAAAAAGAGCCTGATCTGAGTACTTAAGTATCTCATCTCCACTTTCACCTGGTATTAATATAAGATTTCTTGTTATAGGGATTAATATATCAGAGACTGTTGCTTCTCCTTTTAAAACATGCAAAATATTTTTTTTAATTTTAACGTTAAACATTACATCTAAATTAGCTAAACCTATATCTGCATCAAAAATTCCAACATTCAGTCCACTTTGTGATAGTACATAAGCTAAGTTAGAACTTATAGTACTTTTACCAACTCCGCCTTTACCGCTTGTTATGGCTACAAAGCGTGTTTTTTTGGATTTTTTTTGAGCACTTGATGCTACTAATTCTTCAAGTTTTTTAGCTTGATGTTGCATTACACTTTACTCCTGTTAAATCCATTCAAAAGACAATCAACTAAAAAGTTACTGCTTGCACATACTAGGTCTTCGGGAACTTCTTGTCCTACAGAGAAATAACTTATAGGTTTTTTTGTTTCATACGATAAAGAAAAAATATTACCAAACCCTACAGTCTCATCTAACTTAGTAAACATAAGCGTATCTATGTTTAAAGTCGAAAAACTGTCATACGTCGCTTTTAGGTCATCATATTTAATTGAACTCGGCATTACTAATACTACATCAATATTATTGTCACCATTGTTTGTCTCTAAACATTCATAAATTTTTTCTATCTTCTCTCTGTCGTACGGGCTAGATCCCATAGTGTCAATAAGTATATAATCACAGTACTTTAAAGAGTTTAATGCTCCTGCAAACTCAGGTGGGTCTACAACTGTCTCTATTCCTAGTTTCATCATCCTAGCATACTGCATCAATTGCTCAACAGCGCCAATCCTATATGTATCTAAAACAACTAAACCAACCTTATATTTCTTTTGTAAAAGATATGAATAACGAGCTGCTATCTTTGCTATAGAAGTTGTTTTTCCTACGCCTGTAGGACCTACTAACATAATCACTTTTTTTATTCCAGGAGCCGGTACACTTTCTCTTCTTATTGGAATCATCTTTCTTAATAAAGTTTGAAAGTACCTTTTAACCGTTGCTGAGTTTTCTCTCATTTTATAAGGCATATGCTCAAGAGTTGTTTTCATAATAGCATCTAAATGATCTTTATTCATTCCACTTTGTGATGCTAACCTGTATATCTCTGCAAACTCAGATGGTATATTGTTTTCAAGTTCAGGAGATTTCTCCTCCCAAAACATATTTTGTATAAGTTTTACTTTATCCCCGAGTTTATTTATCTCAGATTTTATTTCTTTTAATTCTTTTGGCTCATAAGATGGTTTTGACACATTTGGCTTTGATGCATTATATTCATAAAGAGGTTCTTTTACTTCCGCTATTTTAGATATTTGCTCAGCAGCACTTGATATATCATATAATACATCTTCACTTTTTTGTCTTAACGGTTTTTGTTCTTGTAATGGTTTGTTGTTTTTCTTATATGTATTTTCTATGTTTTCTTCAATACCTATAACTATTTCATAAAGAGCTTCTCTACCAAGGCCTTTTTTTTGAATCTCTCTTGTTTCAATAAGCATTCCATCATTACCAACCTCAAGCTTTGCTTTTTTTAAGGCTTCAGATGGTGTGACTCCAGTAAATGTAAGTATCTTCATCTTATATCCATTAACGGTATCAGTACACTCTCTCTCTCAGACCAAAAGGGATGAGGAATTTGTAACCTTGCAGTGTTTATAACTTTATTATCAAAAAAAATAATATCCAAATCTAATGTCCTTGGAGCATTTGTAAAACTTCTATATCTGCCAAACTTTTTTTCAACTCTAAGTAAGTAGTCTAAAAACTGCTGCGCTTGCATAGAGGTCTTTAAAATAATTATTGAGTTAAAAAAATCATCCTGTTCAATAAAGCCAAAAGGAGGATTTTTCAAAATCAATGATGTTTGTAATAGTTCGACTCTTTTATCTCTTTTTAAATATATAAAAAGATGTTCAAACCTTCGTTTAACATCTCCTACATTGCCGCCTATTCCTATAGTTGCAATATAAGGATGTGAAGATGTTTCTTTTTTTTTGCATCCAAAATGTAAGCCTTTAAAAGTTTCTAGACTTTTATTTAACTTACGTTTTATATACATTAAACTATTTGGCTACGGCTGCTTCTGCTACTTGTTTTTGAGCTTCTTTTGCTGCTTGAACCTCACTCATTATTTGTAACATTCCAACCATTGCCATATGGTAGCCAAAAGGACCAAAACCAACGATAGACGAAGTACATACAGGAGCTATCATATTGTCTTTTCTAAACTCTTCACGACGGTGAATATTACTTATATGAACCTCAATAGTCGGTAGATTTACAGCAGATATAGCATCACGTATAGCAATAGATGTATGAGTATATGCAGCTGCATTAATAATAATCCCGTCAGTGTCACCATAACACTCTTGAATCCTATCTACGATTTCACCCTCTAAGTTACTTTGAAAAAATTCAATTTCTACTTCATTTTGACCTGCGAATTCTTTCATCTGAGCATGAATTTGCTCTAACTTCATAGGACCATAAACTTGTTGTTCTCGTACACCTAGCATATTTAAGTTTGGACCTTGGATTACTGCTATTTTCATATTTTACCTTTTTATTTAATACTTTAAACTTTTAAGCAGTTATTTTATCTAAATAAAGCATAATCTATTTTAAATTTACTAAAAAGATTCAATATGCAGATAATATCCCCAAATTATATACTTACACCAGACACCTTGATTACAGATATGTCTATTGCTTTTGACAATACTATACAAAAAATTGCTTCACTAGATCAACTAAAAAATGAATACCCTGATGCAGAAATAACAAAACTTAAAAAGAACTCACTTATAATGCCAGGTCTAATCAATGCTCATGTGCATATAGAATTTAGTGCTAATAAAACAGAGCTTAGTTACGGTGATTTTATGAATTGGCTATATAGCGTTATTGAAAATCGTGAAGAACTTATTGGTGAATGTGATACAGAATGTATGCATAAAGCTATTGAACTAATGTTAGAATCTGGAATTACTACTTTTGGAGCAATTAGCTCTCACGGAATGGATTTAGAAGCCTGTGCTGATGCTCCGCAAAATGTTGTTTACTTCAATGAACTGATAGGTTCACAAGCTACAATGGCTGATGCACTTTTCACAGATTTTCTATCGCGTCTTGATGCTTCAAAATCTGTGAAAAAAAATAATTTCTATCCGGCAGTAGCTATACACTCGCCATACTCAGTTCACCCTGTTCTAATAAAAAAAGCTATAGATATAGTCAAAAATGAAGACTTAAGGTTAACTGCTCATTTTATGGAGAGTGAGGCTGAGAGACAATGGCTTGATAACAGTGAGGGAGAGTTTAAAGATTTTTTTGAGAACCTTTTAAAACAAAATAATTCAGTATGTGATTCTAAAGAATTTCTAAGCCATTTTGAGGGAACTAAAACTCTTCTTACACATGTTGTAAAGGCTAATAATGATGAACTTAAATCTATATCATCCAATAAGCACACGGTAATTCATTGTCCAATATCAAATAGACTTTTAGGAAACGGAACATTAAATATAAAAGAGTTAAACGATAATAATATTCGCTGGATTGTTGCAACAGACGGATTAAGCTCAAACTATAAGCTTGACTTATTTGAAGAGATGAAAATATCTTTATTTATGCATAGCAGTGCTCCACTTTTAAAATTTGCGAATGCTCTTATAAAAAGTGTGACAACTGATGCGGCACTGGCACTTGGACTTAATACAGGTGAAATATGTGAAGGAAAAAATGCTGATATGATTGTTTTGGATCTAGATAAAGAACCAAATGATGAATTAGCAATTCACTTAATACTTCACAAATATGACATATCTAAGGTTTACATAAACGGTAAGCTAGTCAAGGATCAATAATTTCTTTGCTTCTTGATACCCTAGTTCGAAGAGTTTATCAAAATTTTTCAAAGAAAAAATAGAATATTTTTTTATTTCTTGTGATGAGATATAAAAATCGCATAACTCTTTTACATTATTTGCACTTGAATATACACTTATAAATACACTTCTTTTAAAATTACCTAAGAAGGTGTTTTTATTTTTTTCATAATTAAGAGGATGAAGATTTACCCCTATAATCGGATAATCATACTTTTTTAATGCTTGTATAGGCATATGATTTATCACACCACCATCTGCAAGTAGATTATTTTCATATTTTACAGCCGGAAAGACTGGTATTAATGCCGATGAAGCCTTACAAATGGTTTTAATATCCCCACTATCAAAATACAACTCTCTTCCGGCATACAAATCAACAGCAGTGACATGAAGTGGTATTTTTAAGTCTTCTAGTTTGCTTACCGGTATAAGTTCATCTATCAAAGTTGATTCCATATTCACTTTAAAAATCGATTTTTTAAAATAGTTAAAAGCAAATAACTTTTTTATTTGTGCAGATTTTAAAATTTCCAACTGTTTTTTCGGTGATACTCCAGCAGCATAACTTGCTCCTATAATAGAGCCTATAGAGGTTGCACATATAGCTTTTACTTTTATATTATGTTCATCAAGATAATGTAGAACACCAAGATGATAAGCCCCTCTAGCACCACCACCGGAAAGTGACAAAGTAACTTCTTTAAGCAATAGATTGTCTCCGATTTCAACGTAATTATTTTAATATATATAAATATACTTTTAATATTTTATATTTATTTTATTACAAATTAATTACAATTTTTTGTTATAATGATTAAAATAAACATAGGAAATAATTTGACATTTATAAAAATATTACTTTCACCAATCACCTTTATACAAAACAACTTTAAGGCTATGGTATTTTTACTTATACTTTTCCTTATATTTTCTCCTACGAATGAAGAAGACTTTGCGCAGAATAACTTACAACAGATAAACCTAACTGGTCCGATTATGGAAGTAACTGAAATACTAGAAGATATAGACAAAGCAGCCAAAAACGATAGAATAAAAGGTGTTTTATTCGTAGTAGATTCTCCAGGAGGTGCAGTTGCACCATCCATTGAAATTGCATATGCTATCAAAAGATTAAAAGATAAAAAACCTGTTGTAGCTTATGCTAAAGGTACAATTGCCAGCGGTAGTTATTATGCAAGTATTTGGGCAAGTGAGATAATAGCAAATCCTGGTTCAATGGTTGGGAGTATTGGAGTTATTATGCAAGGTTCTGATATTAGCGGACTAATGAATAAACTCGGTATTTCTCCTCAAACGGTACAGGCTGGAAAATACAAAAAAGTAGGTACAAGTGATAGAAAATGGACAGATTATGAGAAAAATGAACTAAACAAAGTCATAAATGGTACATATGATCTCTTTACAGCAGATGTAGCAGATGCCAGAGGCTTAGACATTAATAAAAGAGACTTATATGCTAATGCACATATCTTTACAGCTTCACAGGCTAAAGATGTTGGGCTTATTGACAATGTTGGAGTTAGTTATGATGCAAAGCAAAAAATAATAGAATTAAGTGGAGTAATAGAGCCAATCTGGAATAAAGAAGATAAGTTTGAAAAGATCATGAAAAAGTTATCTGCAACAGCAGCTATTACTCTTCATACTTACTTTCCTAGTATTACCCTAAGGTAATGCTATTTACTCTACACGCTCAAGAAAATGAGATTAAACCTCTGAAACCTTAACTACCTTAGAGATATTGTCAAAAATTCTTCTAACTCTATCTTGCCAGAGTTCACCGAATTCTTTCATTTCATCTTCAGAAGCCATTCCACCCATCATTTTTTGCATAAGGATACTCATGTTTTGATTAGGTGCTATTGAAGACGGATCATAAAATACATCTACACTTTTATCATTATCTATTCTTGTAAACCTAGCTGAAGAACTAATGTTTGAATTAAAATTCATTAAAGAATGTCTTGAAAACTTTCCTCCTAAACCTTTAAATCCACTTTTATCGGTAGCACCTGTAATTTGAGACACAACATTACTGATAACTCCTGCTACTCCATCTTCTAAGGCTTCTTTAAACTCTACTCTTATATTTCCGCGTACAGCCAATGAATCCGGATATAAAGCTTTTAAAGCTTCTAAAGTAACTAGATAAGCACCTGCTACAGTAGGACAACTATGTCCAGCTGACTTAACCACATCTTCAAAACTAAATTCATAAATACCATTTTCAAATGCGCCTAAAACCTTTGATAATGGATCAACTACTTTTATTGTCTCTACCTTATTGAAAAAATCTGGATATGCCATGTAAATTCCTATATATTATTTTTTTTAATAACTTTTGCAGAAATTTTAACTTCATCATTCATAATATCAAACAGATCATCAATTTCTAATGATGATACATCAATAACTTTTGAATCAATAGAAACCTGTGCAAAACCTTTTTTGTTTTTATGCTTTGGATGGTTGGATTCTATCATCTTTAGTAAACTTGTAACTTGATTTTGAGCAATATTAAATATTGAATCTATCGTTTGAGGAAATCTCATTTTTGTTGATTCAAGTTCTTTTCTTAAATTTTGTACTTTAAATAAAGTAGTTTGATAAAATGAATCCTTTAATTGTTGTATTTCCAATGATTTTAAAACTATTTTTTTTTCTATAGAATGTTGAGAATATGAATTTAACATATGTTCTAACTCTTGTCTTTTATTAAATACTTTTTGAGTTATAAGCTGTGTTAATTGAGTCGATACAGAATCCAAGTATTGAAGTAACTCATTAGTATCTGGTAGAATCATTTGCATTGCAGCACTTGGAGTAGGTGCTCTTAAGTCTGCAACTAAGTCACTTATCACTGTGTCTATTTCATGCCCGACACACGATACCACAGGTGTGCTTGCTTCAAAAATAGCGTCTGCAACTATCTCTTCGTTAAATGCCCATAAGTCTTCTATGCTACCACCTCCACGACCTGTGACAATAATATCATAATTCTTTACATCACTATTTCTGATAGCTTTAGCTATACTTAATGCTGCACTTTCTCCTTGAACCAAGACATCATAAACATCTATTTCTATAAGCCTATACCTAGAGTTGGCAACTCTTAACATATCTTGTAAGGCTGCACCTGTGGCAGAAGTTATAAGTGCAATCTTTTTAGGAAATTTTGGAAGTTGTTTTTTTATCTCAGGAGAAAAATAACCTTTAGCTAAAAGCTTTTCTTTTAACTGCTCATAAGCTAATGCTAAAGCACCCTGACCTGATGGCTGGATACTGAAACAGTTTATCTGATATTCACCTCGAGGTTTGTAGAGTGTTATAGCACCGTCAAGGATGACTTTTTGTCCCTCTTGTAGTTGAAACTTTAATTTTGAGGCATTACCTCTAAACATCACAGCTTTAAGTGTTGAAGAGTTGTCTTTTAAAGTAAAATATATATGTCCGCTATTGTGAAAAGTAATTCTGGAGAGTTCACATTCAACTAATACCCTTGAAAAGGTACTCTCCAATAAAGTTTTTATCTGTTCATTCAGTGATGATACATTAAGAACATTCAAATTTAAACTTTAATGAGAACTATAGTTTTTTAGCAATAAGAAGTGTAGATATATCCATTGAAAAACTTTTTGTATAAAGTATTTCAAAACCAGCTGCCTTAAGTTCTATTTGCATATTTTCTACAGTGGAGAAGTCTTCTATGGAGTTAGGCAAATATTCATAGGCTTCTAAATTCTTAGAGATAAATCCACCAACCTTTGGTAGAATATTATTCATATAAAAATCTCTAACTCTACCTAAGGCGGAAGGGTTTTCATTTTTCATAAACTCTAAAATCACGACTAAGCCGTCTTTTTTCAAAACCCTGTTAAATTCCTTTAGGGCTTCTTCACGTTCTACGACATTACGAATTCCGTAAGTAATACTAAGAAAATCGGAACTAGAATCTTCAAGTGGGATTTCTGTTGCTTTAGAGATATGATAATTAAATTTTGGATATTTTTCTTTTGCTACGTTCACCATACCTACTGATGGGTCTACGCCAACAATCTCACCTACTCTTATACCATTGGTTTCTGCACGATTCAGCCAAAAATCCATCATATCGCCTGTACCACAAGCTATATCAACAATTTTATCTACAGAATCATTCGCGTAAAACTCATATGCCAAATCACAAGCTTTACGTCTCCAACTTTTATCAACACCCATGCTCATAACTCTGTTTGCTGTATCATATGTTGGTGCTATATTATCAAACATAGAAACTATTTTGTTTTGTTTATCTTGATCTTGCATCATTTATATATCCCTTTTAATCCACATTATTATATCTTGTTCTTCTTTTTGTATATTTAAAATATTAAACTTATCTTCTACGGCATCAAAACCATTAACACCGCCAAATTTCGGAGACAAATAACATAAATAATAATTAGTGATTTTTCGAGTTAGTTCATACATATTTGAGCCACCCTCAATCATAATATTTTTGTAATTATCTATTTTAGATAAACTATCTGATATTATTACTTTTCTGCCCTTAACATTAAAAAGAGGTATAGTTTCATCAAACTCTTTTTCTCTAGAATAAATTAAAATATCAGGTGCGTTTCCGTTTATATCTCTAGCGTCTAATGTTGGTCTATCTAAACGAACAGTATTTCCACCAACTACAAGCAAATCACAGACATCTCTCACCGAATGAGTTAGTTTACGGGTATCAAGTGAACTTATAGCACCCTCATCTATTGTACCATTTAGTCTTTGTGCCCATTTAAAAAATACAAAACTTTTCTTTTGCCATGACTCAAACGGATGAAGTAAATCATTACATTCTTTTTTTAAAATATCTGTTTGCACCAAAATAGAAGCATCTCTTAGTTGAGTGTTTCCACCTGATGCTTCTTCATTAGAATCACATAATCCTACATATACTTTTTTTACGCCAAGTTCAGATATAAGGGTAGCACAAGATGGTGTTTTTCCTTCATGAGAACATGGTTCTAAAGTTGTATAAACAGATACATTGATAAAAATATTATTGTGATTTTTTTTCAAATATATATGTATGTCTAAAGAACTAGTAAGATTTAAGATATATTTATCTTGGGTTAGCTTATAGTATGCAGATTTTAATGCTAATACTTCAGCGTGAGGTTCACCCGCTTTTTGATGTGCTTCAACTGCTAGTATTTCGTTGTATTTACCAATAACTGTACAACCAACTGCTGGATTTGGATAGGTTAACCCCTGATATTTCCAAGCCTCATTCAAGGCTAACTTCATATAAAAGTTGTTATCTATTAGCATTCCATATCCTAAACGTATAAGGAGCAAAGCCCATTATACTGGCTTAACACTAGGTTTTCTTCAGCAGAAAACCAATGCATAGTAAACCATGCTTTAAAATTTTTCACTACCATTCAAAATATGTTTTCGCTTTTGCAATATTTCCATAGTCAACTGAACTTTCTTCACCGTCAACTTCTAAAAAAATCTTAGAATCTTCTACTTTTGTTAGTTGTGCTTTTAATTTTGTCTTGTCTGTTAATAAAATTGAAACTTTTTCACCAACACTCATAGTAAACTGAGCTATTGTTGTTAGTTTTCTTTCTATGCCAGGACTACCGACTTCAAGCCTATAGTCACCAGAGACCGGCGGTGTTACATCAAGTAGAGGTGAGATAAGATGTGTTAGTTCAACACAAGAATCAAGACTTACGCCTTTTCTTTTCCCATCCTCAACTTCACGAGAAAGCACACTAACACGGTAAATGGTTTCATCACCTTCATTAACTACACTTGTATCATAAAGTTCTAAATCTACAGAGTTAACCAATGAATTAATATCATTCTCTAAGCTCATTGTGTATCTCCCGTTTCTTTAGATATTTTTTTAAAAAGTTCTTCTAGGTTTTTTGATTTCTCTAATTGCTCATCAAATTCAAATGTAAGCTTAGGACAGCGGTACCAACCTTGATCTTTTAAACAAAAAGTCTCAACTATTGGACGAGCTTTACGAAGCAATTTTAAATAGTCTCGTTTACCTTGCTCGTGAAAATCTTTAGGGTCAAGATAAACTTTCGCATCACTTTTACCACGAGAACATTTAACTTCAAGAATATCTAATTCGTGAAGTCTTTTGTCGTTAAGTGAACCTAGTGCTTGCGGAATTAATTCCGCAAGAAGAGACTCTGTTCTTTTTAACTTTATTTGAGCTTCGGTCATAGAGAAGTTTTTTGTTCAACTTTTTTGAATGTCTCAATTACATCACCAACTACAACATCGTCATAACCTTTGATACCAACACCACACTCATAACCGTTACCTATCTCTTCAACATCATCTTTGAAACGTTTAAGTGAAGTAAGCTCACCTTCATGGATAACAACACCTTCACGAATAACACGAACAAGACCACCGCGGATAAGTTTACCATCAACAACAACACAACCGGCAATCATACCTTTTGGTGTTTTGAAAGTATCTTTAACATCCGCTTGACCTGTATTTTCTTCATTGTATTTAGTTTCCATCATACCAGTAAGCATACCTGTCACATCATCTAATAACTGATATATAATAGAGTAGTTTCTAATCTCTATACCTCTTTGCTTAGCTAAGGCTTTTACAGAACCTGTTGGACGAATATTAAATCCTAAAAGTATACAGTTATCACTTGCAGATGCTAACTCAACATCATTTTCTGTAATTCCACCGACACCAGTAGAGATAACATCAACTTTTACTTCTTCATTTCTAAGTTCACTTAGTGAAGTTTTAAGTGCTTCAAGCGTACCGTGAACATCAGTTTTAAGTACAATCTTAAGAGATTTAAGTTTACCTTCTGCAATCATTGATGTCATATCTTCTAAAGTTGATTTCTTAGAGTGAGAAAGTTCTTTATGTCTGTCGTATTCGTGACGTTTTTGAGCATACTCTTTAGCTTCTTTATCACTTGACATTACAGTCATAACTTCACCAGATGCCGGAACTTCACTCAGTCCTGCAACCTGTGCAGTATGACTTGGTCCAAGAGTTTTCACTTGTTTGTTGTTTTCATCTATTAGAGCTTTAACACGCCCATAAGCACTACCACAAACAACATAGTCACCAACTTTAAGTGTTCCGTTTTGAACAATAACAGTCGCAACAGGTCCACGACCTTTTTCTAAAGATGCTTCTACAACTGCAGCTTTAGCTAATGCATTTTCATTTGCTTTAAGTTCAAGAACTTCAGCAGTCAAAATAATATTTTCTAATAAATCATCAATACCCATTCCGGATTTCGCAGAAACTGGAACAAATTCTATATCCCCACCCCAATCAGCCGGATTCATATTACGCTCAGCCATTTGACCTTTTACTAAGTCAGGTTGAGCTGTTTCTTTATCCATTTTATTTAATGCAACTATAACCGGTGCACCAGACTCTTTAGCCAACTTAATAACTTCCTCTGTTTGAGGCTTTACACCATCATCAGCAGCTACAACTATAATAATAATATCTGTAATATCTGTACCACGTTGACGCATGTGAGAGAACGCTGCATGACCAGGAGTATCTATAAAAGTAATATCTTTTTTATTATGGTTTATAGTATAAGCACCGATATGCTGAGTAATTCCGCCAGCCTCACCATCAGTTACTTTTGCATCACGAATTGCATCTAGTAATGAAGTTTTACCATGATCAACATGTCCCATAATAGTAATTACCGGAGGTCTTTCAGTTGCATCTGGATCCTCTTCAATATTTTCTTCCTCATGAGTAAACTCATCCTTAGGATCTATAATGGTGACTTCAACATCAAATTCTTCTGAAAGAATTTCTATTTCATCATTTCCTAAAAAATCATTTTTAGTCATCATCATTCCAAGGTCGAATAAAACTTTAATGATGTCAGACATAGGTCTATTTAGTTTTTCTGCGAACTCATAAACACGAATATCTTCTGGAATCTCAACATGTGTAACTACTTCGTCTTCTACTTTATCTTTTGTATATTTTTTACGTTTATCACGAGAAACTTTTCTTCCACGTGGAGCTTGTTTTTTATTTGCATTTCTACCAGCTGGTTTTGGCTGACGTGGCTTTCTAGGTTCTTCAGCAGGAAGAGGTGCTCTTTCAGTTGAATTTAAATCAAGTAATGTAACCTGATCGTCCATATCCATAGATACATCACTCATTGATCCACCAAATATATCTATTCTAACACCTTGTTCTTTTTTGGCACTAGGAGCTGATTTACTTGTTGATTTTTTCTTTTTAGCAAGTTCTTCTAAAGCTTCAGCACTCATTTTACCGTATGAAGATACTGATTCTTGCTTTAGAGGAGCAACATAAGTCTCTTCAACTTTTGGTTTTTTCTTTTTTACAATCTTTAGTCCAGACTTTTTTATTACTCTAGGTTGAACTATTTTTATAGGACTTTCTTTCTCTGGCTTATCCGGCTTAGTAGTATCTTTTGCTTCTTCTTTTTTAAGAGGTTCTTTTACTGAAGTCGTCTCTTCTATTTTTGCTTCTGGAGTTGTATCTTCAGCAACAACATCAACTACTTTATCATCTTGTGTTTGAGCAGGGGTGCTACTTATATTTGTGCTTGTTTCAGAAGTTTTTTTCTCACTTGAAGTATCACTTTTTTCTTTTGCTTGTTCTTGTATAGCAGGCTTTTCAGAATCCGCTGATGATTCACCATTCATAATATAGTTCATTAATCCATCTGCTTCTTCCATTGATACCGCACTCTGTGCAGATTTAACTTCAATACCCATTTCTGAAGCTTTTTTAACAACATCTTTGGAAGCTATACCAAGTTCTTTTGCAATTTCGTGTACTCTAACTTTTTCTGTCATCAGTGATGATCTCCTTTAGTCTGTTCATAAGTTTGTCTTTGTCTGAAGTCTTGCATTGGCGCATAAGCGCTTTTAAAACTTTTTTTTGCGTATCTAGACAAATCTTACATAAATAAAAACTTCTACCAGAACCACTATAAGATTCTATCTCACTATTTATACAGTGAAGTCGAAGAAAAGTATCTTGTTGACATCTCTGTCTACAAGATACACACATCCTGGTAGGTTTATTAAAAATTTTCGCCATTATATCTAAAACTTCCTTCAATTAATAGTGAAATAAACTATTATCTCTCTATAATTAATCCATCATTATCAAAATCTAATATTTTAACTACAAATTCTGGAAATTTCTGCTTTAATCTATTTGCTATCATTGGAGCATCTTCATCATATGCCATAGAAAAAAATGTAGAACCACTTCCTGATAAGGTACTCATCAAAGCTCCGCTTTCATATGCAACTTTTTGCACAGAAAAAAGTTCAGGCAATGTTTTCATTCTTGCTTTTTGGTGAAATCTGTCTTGAGATGCCAGCTTAAGCATTTCCCAGTCTTCATTAAAGAATGCAGCTACACTTAAAGCACTATGAGAAAGGTTATATACAGCATTTTCTTTTGAATAAGATTTTGGTAAAAGTGTTCTTGCCTTACTTGTATTCATTTGCTTATTTGGGATTACTACTATAGACTTTATATAATTTGGAAGGTGTTTTTTTTGCGAAAATACTTTATTTTTTTCAACTGTAGCTACATTAAAGCCACCCATTACAGCCGGTGTAATATTATCCGGATGTGTTTCATACACCAAAGCATGGTTAAGTACTCTTCTTTTAGATACTCTAATGCCAGCAGCCTCATGAGCACTTGCTATAGCTGATACAATCACAGCAGATGAAGAGCCTAAACCCCGTGACATAGGTATTTGGTTGTGAAAAGTGAATTTAAAGTTTTGTCTATTCTTTGTTAAACGATTATAGTGTTCATTGAAAATGCTAACGAAAAGATTATTACCTTTTAGTCTAGGGTTATTCTCACCCTCACCTTTAATACTAACACTAAAGAATTTCGATGGATGAAATTCAACTACGTTTCTCAAATCAACTGCTAAACCTAAAGAATCAAACCCTGGTCCAAGGTTTGCACTGGTAGCTGGTACACTAATTCTCAATTATTTTCCTGTTCTGTCAACCACTCTAAAAACTATAACAAAGTCAAAATTATATTCAGTTATTAAAGCTTCGCCTTTGGCGAAAGGAAGTTTTAACTTCCTACAGCTCCAATACCATAGAGTGGTGTTGTTATTGTGCTAAACTCATTATAATCCAGCACATCCGGAAGTTTAAAACTAACTTCAGGTACTGTTTCTAATTTCAGAGTTTTTATTTCTGATGAAATCTTAACAAAATACAACTTTGCTATCGCTTTTATTGGCTTATTTTCATTAAAATAAAATGCATCTGTTGCATATAGTGGTATTTTTTTCAATATACTCATAGATTTTAAAAATATATATGTAATTTTTATCGCCATAAAACTGCCAGGTCCATTAGCATAAAAAAGTTTTTTAATATCATACCTACTTGAAATATCTAAAAATATTTCAGGTAAAACATCTGAACTTTTTTCTTTGCTTATTATGCTATCTACAAGTTTGTTGTCTTTATAAATACCTATATGGATAGGTGAGCTTAGAGTTATAAATACTAAATCAACACTTTTAGGCATACGCTTTTTCTAATTCAGCGGTTTTTTCTCCCACTAATTCTACTACTTCGTAGTTGTCCGGATTTTTAAGTAATTCAAGCGTAAGTTTATGATTTAAATCATGGCTACCTGCTAAAGCCTCGTAATTACCGACAAAGTTCATCCCTATTAAAGCCATATCACCGATTGCATCCAAGATTTTATGCCTTACAAATTCATCTGTAAACCTTAAGCCCTCAGGGTTTAAAACTTTTTTCTCATCTAGTACAATTGCATTGTCCAATGAGCCACCAAGTGCTAAGCCTTTTGAACGAAGATATTGAACCTCATGTAAAAAACCGAAAGTTCTAGCACGGGAAATCTCATTTTTATAATTTTCTTTTGTAAAACAAAGGCTGTACCCCTGATCTTTTATTACTGGGTGAGCAAACCTAATTGTAAAGTCATATTTTAAATCAGGTGAAGGAGATAATTTCACATACTTTTCTCCATCTTGTACAACAATATCTTTTACAATTCTCATGATTTTCTTTGGTGCATCTAGTTGCACTATTCCGGCTTCATCTAAAAGCATACAGAAACTAGCACTGCTACCATCCATAACAGGAACTTCGTCAGCATCTACTATAATTTTGAGGTTATCAATACCATAAGCATAAACAGCTGAAAGCATATGTTCTATTGTTGAGATTACATAACCGTCTTTACCTATAACAGTAGCCATCTTAGTATCTACCACATTATCTGGAATTAAAGGTATTGCAACATCAGCATCACTTCTATAAAATACAATACCGCTATTTTCTTCCAATGGTTCTAGTTTCAATTTAACTGCAATACCTTTATGAAGTCCAATTCCAACTAATTCAACAGGTTTTTTTATAGTAGTTTGATACATACTATTTATCTCCTTTATCAAAG
>Ga0316206_1001436_pt1 | contig 20942 bp, 9 predicted proteins | sample 6monthpyrite_MG_FD_204942 | JGI IMG/M metagenome (GOLD analysis project Ga0316206, IMG submission 204942) | Microbial mat bacterial communities from mineral coupon in-situ incubated in ocean water Damariscotta River, Maine, United States -... | ecosystem: Environmental > Aquatic > Marine >... | reverse complement strand
AAAGAATCTTTTGCCCCAGACAAAGCCAAAAGCCTTAGTGAATCTGCTCAACTTCTTGCCGAGTCAATGATTGCAGCCAAGAAAAAAGAAAAAAGTGTTGTCTGGATATCACAAAAAGGCGGCTCTGGCATTCTTACACAAGCAATGAGCATTGTTAAAAAGAAAGGTGTTAAGCTTGGCAAAGATCAGAAAGTTTTCTTAAGCCATCCAACTACACGACATATAAAAGCTTATGAACTAAGCCAGGAACTAGAAATGGGTACCGATAGAGAATTTTCTAGCCACAATCCTATAAACATGAACGAATTTATAGGCGGACTTAATGTTGCTGGCGAGCTCAATCTCATCCACGAGCGTCAAAAACACGAAAAAGGATATGGCTGGAAGAAATCAACCTGGGATACCGGCAAAACGGCCCTTACAGGCAACGGTATGGCAGGTACTGTAAAAACTTTAGCTGCAGCTGCTGCTTTTGGATCAGCATTTGCACCTGTAGGTGCCATTATAGCTGCATTTGGCGTTGCTAAACTTGCTGCCGGGGCGGTTGCAGCCGGAGGTGTTGTGGCATCAAATGTAGGACCAGCAGCCCACTACCCCTCTCTTTCAAGTTATGCCAAAACTAAACTTGGCGTTGGTTAGTACATGCTAGATTTTAGAGACTTATCTGAACACTGCGTTCCAACAGGCCCCTCTTTTTCCAAAGCAGAAGATATTAGTATTTCTGCTTCTGGAAATATTATTTCATTCAAGGCACCAAAACATAAACCAAGCCTTCAACTTTATACACAAACAAAACCAAGAGATATAGATATTACGTCATTAGAAAATTTTAATGATATTCCCAACTCCCCAAAAGAAAAAGATCAAAAATATCTTTCTGCATTTGGCAGAAACTGGGCTTTTAAAGGCCCGATTTTCACTGGCTATGTAGCTGAAATTTATTTTACTTTTAATATCTATAAATCTTTAATAAATAAAAATGAAGGGCAATCGTTATTCAACAGTAAAAATTTTGAGAAATTAATCTTAGACAGTTTAACCAATGAATTTGATGAAGAAATAGATGAAGATGAATATTATGCAGAATGGATCGCACCAATTAACTGGAAAGTAAATTCTAATATCGGTAGCCCTAGTATAATACATGACATACTTCCACATGAAGAATGCCCTCATGCACATGAAAAAAGACTATATGCTGTATTAAGCAATGACAGTTATCTAGTTATGCATTCATCAATGCATCAATCCATACCTGGCTCAATAAAAGAAAAAGATCTGCTCATTAGTAGAGAAAGCATGATCCAATTAACTGACCAAATTTTTTCAAGCGTATCCATTGAGCTATCAGATTCAAGCCTAAGTCAACTTAATGATGCACAAAAATCCAGTGCGTTTAAACCATTCAGCAAACATGTTAATCCCTTGAAATGGACAACCGATGAACAAGATAAAATGCATGAAGAATCTAAAAAAGAAATAGCCTACTTCAAAACTCTTGCAGCTAAAAACAGCTAGATACTCTCAACTTTTCTTCTAACTGATTTTAATGTTTCATTAAATTTCAGCTTAATATTATTTGGTAAGGTTTTTAACAAACCCACTCTTTCGCTATAAGCCTCAGATACTTTCAAAGAATCATCAACAATCTGTTTTGTTATTGATTTTTTGATATTTAAATTTGATGCCAAGTTAGTTAATGCCTGTGTCAATCCAACTGGCTCATCGTTATTTTTCATCAACTCACCATAGTTACCAAACGGCATTACAGATAGCATATTATGCAGTGGATATGCACGCATTGGTGTCGGGTCGTATACTGGTGTAAACCCAAAACTGTTATCTGTTTTTATTATCGACAAGTTTTCAAGATGCAGATCACCGTTACCTGTTAGTAACGACAAAATAAATCGTTTAAATAAATGTTCTTTCGCTTCTACTCTGTTTTCCACTAGATCTATAGGACTTCTATCGATTGCATGACCTATTTTATCGTAGGTATAACTGTAATGATTAGTGATTTCGCGATCACCGGATGCGAGTATTGAATACATTGATTCTGTAAAAACTGGATTATGACGTTTGTCTCGGTCGAAACGTTCTACTGCTAGTACAGGTATACCATTGATATCTGCTTTCCAGTAACGTGGTACTTCGAAGCCTGCTTCTTTGTGAATATCTAATGCCAAAGCTTCAAGCTCTATAATGCCAGGGTAGTTATTACTTTGTTCGAATTTAACGACCACATCTGTTATGCCATGCACTGCTGTTTTTGTTGGCAGACCTATTCGATTGTCCCAGCCGGTTTCTGGAATGGATAATAGTAATTTTGGAATTGCACCACCTACACTGGGCGTTGGACCAATGACATTGATCAGTGTTTCTGCATCGTGATCGAACCAGGTAAGAAATTCTTTTAATGAAAAACCAATGTCTTCTGTGATTTCAAACAGTTCATTTTTAGCTGGTGTTGAGTACCACTCAATGGCCTTATCGTCATTTTCAAAAACATCGAGATGACCGATTGCACCATGCCCTGCTACTTTTAGTATTTCCCAGTCAGTATCTATCCCCCGATCTGGTGCGATACCCTTTTTATTTAAGTAATTGAGAATTAATTGACGCTGAAAATTGTTATCACTTTGGGGTGGTACTAAGAACTGAATTGGAGGTAACAAATCAAAGAATTCTGTTCGCTGGCGAACAATGGTGTTTTCTCCAATAATTTTTGGATCATAAATAAGGCCCAGGCCGGGCAAATCCATTTCTAAATAATCAAGATCATAACTGAAGCGACATTCTGTATCTGTCAGATACAACTGCCCCATTTTTACCGGCCGTGTTGCGAGCCTTGTCCAGACAACGGCTGAGCGATCTCTACTCATTATTGATGACCATTAACTGAATAACGTACCGTTACTGATTTTATCCATCACCTGGTTATCTGTAGTGAGCTGAAGCTTTAAGCCCACCGTTTCAGCCAGACGAACCAGACTTGATAGATGCATGTCACCTGACTTTTTAGCTCTGGATAAGGTTTCTGCCGAAAGCCCCGCTCTTTCTGCCAGGTCTTTTTGCTTCATTCCCTTTCTTTTTGATAACTCTATGATTTCATTCAATAAATCACTTATATTTGACATATTATTGCCTTACATATCAACTTATAGGTTAAATATAGTCATTATTGATTAATATATCAATTATATTATTGATAAATAGATCAATTTTAGATATTTGAGCTGTTAATTGATGTTTTAATCAATACATAATTCTCAATTATTGTAAATATTACTCCATAAATTGACTGATCTAAACATCGCAACGCTTCATACAATTGCTATACTTAAAACATTGAGACTGTTTGGACACGGGGATACAGGGGTTTTTATGAGTAACACATTTGAAGTGGTTTTTAGTGGTGAAGTTCTGGATGGTTTTGACCCTGCGGAAACCAGAGCAAAAATAGGCAAACTGTTTAATGCCGACGAAGCCAAAATTGCTCGATTATTCTCAGGCAACAGCATTGTTATTAAAAAGGATTTAGATGAAGCAACTGCCAATAAATATGTAGGGGCGTTTAAAAATGCCGGCGCCAATGCTATTGCCCGTGATGCAGCCGCTCCTGCCGAAGCAGTTGTACAGGAGATACAGGCAGCACCCCCACCAGCTGAAGAAGCACCAGCAGCACCCACAACAAAACCAGCCTCTATCCCCGCAGCACCAGCAGCAACTGGTAGCAGTATGTTTGAGCATAGCGGTGAAGCAAGCGCACATCTAACTGCTGCGCCAAAAACTCAGGTAGAGCTTGATAGCAATCCCGATTTAAGTGCATTTAGCCTACGTGAGGCTGACGGGAATTTGGTTGATCCTTCAGACGATGTACCTGAAGCAAATATTGATGTTGGTGACATTTCATTAGCATCAGCCGGCACAGACCTGGGTGAAGCTAAAGAAGAACCGGAAGAATACAATCCGGATTTAAGTGGCATTACATTGGTTGATAATTAATACAGAATTAATCAACCCATTCGTTGTCTGACTGCTTCATAGAGAATGACAGCAGTCGCAACTGAAACATTCAAACTCTCTACTTTACCTTGCATAGGGATTTTAAATAACACGTCACAGGTTTCACGCGTTAAACGACGCAAGCCTTTTTCTTCTGCTCCCATAACAATAGCAGTTTTACCTTTTAGGTCGGTATTATAAACCGACTGCTCGGTTTCACCTGCTGCACCGTACACCCAAACACCAGCGTCCTGACATTTTTTAATACTACGAACGAGATTAGTAACCTGCACAACAGGAACAGTGTCAACAGCGCCACTGGCAACTTTTCTTACCACTGGCGTTATACCTACGGCATTGTCTTTAGGTATAATGACACAATCAACTCCAACAGCATCCGCCGTACGCAAACATGCACCAAAATTATGTGGATCAGTTATACCATCTAAAATTAAAACCAACAGGTTATCTTTATCCAGGAACTGGTCGAGCTCTTTTTCAGTATAAAGATCAGGTGTTTTATACCTGATGACTACACCCTGATGACGAGACGACTTGGCTTTTTTCTCGATTGTTTTTTTATCAACAAACTCGAAGGCTATATTATTTTGTTTTAGTAATTCGATGATTTTTTCTAAACGCTTGTCCTGTTTAGAAGGCTCAAGCCAGGCAGCTACAACGTTATTAGCATCATTGAATAGTGCAGACTCTACGGCATGAACGCCGTAGATAGTTTCTTCTTTAAGCTGTTTCACTCAGGAGCCTATATTAATCTTGTTTTTCAGCTGCTTCAGTGGCTTTCTTCTCGCGTGCTTTTGCTTTTTGTTTCTTTCGTTGAGCTTTACGTTTTTTCTTTTTAGCAATCGCTTTTAGCTCTTCTTTAGTCAGATCTTGTTCATCTTTTTTCTTAACTTTAGATGAGTCTTTTTCTTTCGATGCAGCCTTTTCTTTTGACTCTGACTTTTTGGCTGACTTTTTATCTGATTTCTTTTTAGTTTTTTTACGAGGCTTTCTCTCACCTGCATCACTATCTGTATTAGAGCGAATTTGTTCCAGAATGACATTCTGGTCTTCATCATCAAAATGTAAAAACTCAAAATCAATTTTTCGTTCATCCATATTAACCGCAGCAACCTGAACATTGACTGCATCGCCAAGCTGGAACAACAAGCCGTTATTTTCACCCGTTAAGCGATGAGCGATTGGATTAAACTTATAATAATCTTTAGGCAGGTTTGTAATGTGAATTAAACCTTCAACATAAATTTCTTTTAGCTCAACGAACACACCAAAAGAAGTCACCGCTGTAATCATGCCATGATATGACTGACCTACTTTATCCAGCATGTACTCACACTTTAATGCAGCTTCTGCATCACGTGTCGCATCATCTGCACGTCGTTCATTTGTAGAACAATGCGCGCCCAGATCAACCATCGCTGATTCTGAATAAGGAACTTGTTTATTACCTCTTAAGACATGCCTGATACCACGATGCACCAGTAAATCGGGATAGCGACGTATTGGTGATGTGAAGTGTGCATAATTTTCAAGCGACAAACCAAAGTGGCCAATATGATTCGGACTATAGACAGCCTGACTTAGTGACCTTAATAATACTGTCTGAATCAAATTAAAATCAGGACGTTCTTTTATTTGATTAATTAATATACCGTAATCTTTCGAAGTAGCCGGCGCTCCACTTTTACCCAAGGTTAATGCAAAATTAGACAGGAAGTCTCTCACATCATCCAGCTTTGAAGTTTTAGGACCATCATGATCACGATACAACGTTGGAACTTTATTCTTTAACAGGAATTTTGCAGCCGTTACGTTAGCTGCAATCATGCACTCTTCAATCAGTTTATGCGCTTCATTACGCTCAGTTGGCACAATGTTTTCAATACGCTGATTGGTATCAAACATAATGCGCGTTTCTTGTGTTTCAAAATCGATTGAACCACGTTTTTTACGCGCTTTAGCTAATACTTTATAAAGACTATTTAAATCATCAACATTGTCGATGACATGTGCATATTCTTCTCGCAATGGTGACTTTTTGTCCAATAGCATGTCACTGACTTTGTTATAAGTCAGCCTTGCATGAGAACGCATTAAACCTTCAAAGAATTTACTGCGAGTGATTTTACCTTCTTTATTGATGGTCATTTCACAGACCATACATAGACGCTCTACATCCGGGTTTATTGAACACAACCCGTTCGATAAAACCTCTGGCAGCATCGGAATAACTTTACCCGGGAAATATACAGAGGTTGCACGATTGTGTGCTTCTACATCAAGTGCCGAGCCTTTTTTCACATAATGCGACACATCAGCTATCGCCACCAATAGCTTCCAGCCTGAACTAGTTGGCTCGCAATAAACCGCATCGTCAAAGTCACGCGAATCTTCACCATCAATCGTTACTAACGGCAAGTCACGAATATCTACACGATCTTTTTTATCCGCATCTGAAAGCGTTTCTTCTAATTTATTGGTATGTTCTTCAACTTCTGCCGGCCATTCAGTAGGAATATTATGCGCATGTATCGCTACATCAATTTCCATTCCAGGCGCCATGTGATCACAAAGCACTTTATCTACACGGCCAATTGGCTGATGCCTGAAGGTCGGTTGCTGTGTAATTTCGACCACAACCATCTGGCCTTCTTTCGCATCTCCTAGCTGGTCTTTATCAACCATAATGTCCTGATGGATTCGCTTATTATCAGGACTTAAAAAGATCATGCCATCTTCAAACAACAGACGACCTACAATATGAGTGTTTGCGTGCTCAATAACACGAATAATTGCGGCTTCTTTTCGGCCACGGCGGTCGACGCCAGTTACATGTGCAACCACAGTGTCGCCATGCAGTACCGGTCTCATCTGGCGTGCATGCAAAAACATGTCCGCACTGCCATCTTCAGGTGCCAGAAAACCAAAACCTTCCGGATGAGCCAGTATTTTTCCCTTGATCAGGTCTTCATCATTTACAGCAACGTAATTACCACGACGATTACGGTGTAACTGGCCATCACGGACCATAGCCCGAAGGCGACGTGATATACCAACTAAACCTTCTTCATCCTTAATTTTAAGGACATCAACCAGTTCTTCTTCAGTTACCGTGCCGTAGTGATTAACGACACGAAGTATCAGCTCACGAGAAGCTATCGGGTTGTCGTAACTGGAGGATTCTCGCCCAGCAGCAGGGTCTTTTAAGGACAAACGGGGCTTTTTAGCCGCCTTTGCTTTGCTAGCGGCTTTTTTAAAGGTGGATTTAACAGATTTTACGAGTTTTTTTAAAGTTTTTTTAGGCATTTATAGGTGCTTCAGTTGAATATGCGCATAGGATACCACGAGTCGTTGACATGTCCATTAACTCATTGTAAAGTTCGCGCCTCAGTTTCTACTGACACCTTTGCCGAGGTGGCGGAATTGGTAGACGCGCTAGCTTCAGGTGCTAGTGGCCTTATGGTCGTGGAGGTTCAAGTCCTCTTCTCGGCACCACTTAATTCACGAGTGGTTCCTCCCTTACTCAAGGGTATTAAAATCTAAACTTTACACAATTTCAAATCAACATATCACCATGATTGATGTCTATTAAAAGAATTAGATCAAGATTACAGAGACTATCCCGGTTTTCAGGTACAGTCTTATGTAGAAAAGTTCTGTATTATCAACGCACTCGAGAAAATGATGGGTCTGGGTATGGTAGCTGTCTATGGCGACGAGAGTGAAGAACACTCTGATGGGTTGCATTGATTGCTCACTACATATTGATCAATTCCAGTCTAAATGCTGTTCCTATATATTTGCGCTGCCCTAGGAATTAACCGTTGGCTATATTCAAAACAATAAAGACAAACCTTTATTTCTAGCTCGCGATGAACATTCCAATAGGTGTCCACATTTAAACCGTGATAACTGGCAATGCGAGACCTGGGTAACAGGCTTCTTCGATGACATCGTTATGACTGTAGTCGTGATGAAAAATAATTACCTTTGTGGATAGAAAAAACTAACAAATTATTCAATAAATATCATTACAAAAAAACAGACTTATCCATTTCAGAATTAACACCTAGATCACGTCGCAATTCTTCATAAACATGTTCTGCAGAATCGATGATCTGCTCTCGGTCTGCCGCGCTATCCTGAGCTTTATTAGTCAGTTCGTACACCTGCTTGACGACCTGTTGATTACCCCAGAGTAATAACTGATTAGCAATTTTTTTAAGCATGTTTAAATTCACCACTTCTTCACCATTCGACTTTAATAACGAATACCATTGCACAAATTCGTTATAAGCCATTACTTTTCCAGTATTTCTTGGGCCATACTTTCTAAGTGAGTTTCTGAAACTATATGTAATATAAAAAGTACAAAAAGTGAGAACTGCAAGTATCAAAACTAGCACTGCCCTCCATTCGCGATTGAGAATTTCCCACTGCGAAAAAAGATATTCATAGGCCACATAAACCCCAAACCCAATCACCACGACAAACCCAGTAAGTACACCTAAGGCTATAATAAATTTTATTATATTCATAATAATTATCCTTTAATACTTATTAAAATTTTGCAAAGCGATCAATATATTGGTACCAGGTACTTCTCGTGAGACAAGGAAGCATAGACAAAACCGTATTCAGTTAACTAGTGGTATCATCTTTTCATTCGGCATATCTATCTCCAGAATTGATTCAACCAATAAAACTATCTAATTCATAGAAGTTTTGAAATAGACTGACATTTCAAACCAATATAAAGTATTCAAGGTAAATAATATTTGCCATCTATTTCGACTAATTTACCCTCTCCCGTAAGTTTTACTCTAGCTTCTGTGATAGCTTTAGCCCCTAGTTTCATTGATACTTGTAATACACGAATTCCTGGTATCCTCCTTCTTTCTATATCTCCAACCATGACAGTTCTTGCCATATCAGATGCTTTTCTCAGTACTTCATCTTCAATTGCTACGGGTGCTTCATCAACGAGGTTCAAACGGTCGATAAATGAAGCTCCATCAGTATACGGACCATAGGTTTTATCAGCTTCTTTTTTGCCATCACTTGGTTGTTTATTAACTTTAAGTTCAACTGAATAGCTGTCTGCTACTATTCCACGTAACCATTTTCTTTTCTGATCACTTGTACCTGTGGCTATAGTACCTCGATCGGGTGGAAAGGGCTCTTTATAATCAGCCACTGTTTTATAACTTAACTCAGCACCTCTATTGATCAAAGAATGTGCACGATTTTCTGGACCACTCATCATTCTGGCGTTAATGCTTTTCCCTGTATTTGCCAAATTCCATGGAACTGCAGGCCCATGAATCTTACTAGCTAATAAATGTGAACTACTAAACATACTAAAAACTCGTCTTGTAGTGTTGCTCGTACTATGAGTAACAGTTTTAGGCTCAACTATAGCCTCAATTAAACTTTTAAACTGAACACCACTTGATTCTGAGCCACGAACATTTCCTGGCTGGCTGGTTAAAGGATTGGCTATTACTCTATGTGCTCTTCCACCACCAGATGTCTGATTGGTAACAACACTAGGACTAACTTCTTGAGGTCCTAGAAGTTTAGTAATTTCATTAACCAAACTCTGCACACGTTTATGTCTAGCCTCTTGTTCTTGTGGAGTTGGTTCTGCTCCCCCAACCAGTTCTTTTACTTGATTGAACTTTGTTTGAAGTTGCCCCTTTTTAGGACCACTTTCGCTACTGATGATTTCTTCTAGTGTTCTTTTCTTACTTTTAACAACTATTTCGGCTTTTTTTCCTTTTCTATCAACACTTATTGTATGTGATTTATTATCTCTACCAGTAAACCCCTTTTTAACTTTCCACCAATTAATAACTTTCTGTATTGCAGATTTACCCTTTTTAACAAGCTTTTTAGCAAATTTCTTTGCCTTAAGAATAATCTTATCAATCGCTTTATCTATTTTCTTGCGTACCTTTTTAATAACTCCCTGTACTTTTTTAGCTAAACCACTTATACCCAGTAAGCTGGCAAGAAAACCAATAATTAAAGGTATTGAGTTAGCTAATGCTGTTTCAACTTTCTGAGCAGCTCCTCCGAGATTTCCTTTTACGATATCTGCTATTGAATCGACCACTGAGTTCACAAACTCATATATTTGTGCCGCGCGTTCTATGAAGAATTTAACGATTTCATAGATAGCCATAGCAGCTTTTATAAAAGCACCTACGGGATTAAGTAAGCCGATTATCCATTTAACACCAGCTGTAATTACCTGTGTAATGATCATGCTTTTTATCTGTTCAATGACCATTTCTTTTAGATTACTAAATTGTTCTTTAATATACTCCCAAAGACCTCCAACACCTTTTTCTTTAACAATTTTGAATATTTCGAAACCAACTTCCAGTGCTTTTACAACGGGCTCACCAAGTAATTTTACTGCCTTCCTCCTGAAATAATCCCAGGTTAAACCCAACACTTGCGTTACAAGACTGAAAATCCCTTTAAGGCTAAATATATCTTCAGGTATCGTTATCCCCATTGGTCCCAATGCGCCCGTTAACCATTTAACAAGACCTGAGATAAGGTGTTTCATAATGTTACCAACAAACTTATCGAAACCCATCTTGACCCCTTTAATCAGGTTACCAAGAAACCCAATAGGATCAGCGATAATATCTCCAATGACACCAGCAATTTTTGAAAGCAGGTTTGATAACATCTCCTTAAGTTTCTTAATGGTCTCAATAACACCTTTAACAAAGCCCACCACCTTATCAACAAGACCAGCGTTTGCCGCTTTCATTTCATCGATTCTGGCATCAACAGCTTTCAGATTTTCATTGTATTTTTGTGCCAGATCATTAATTAACTGGTCCTGCTTCGCATCAATACTCGACTCTAGCGAATCAAATTTATCCTGAATATCACTGGCTGCCTGTTCACCCACTTTTTTCAAATCATCGGGTAATTTTGCTACATATTCTGATATTTTCTGTTTACCCTCTGCGACTTTAGCCTTAGCAGAAGTTAGTCCTTTGCCAGTTATTGCAACAACATTATTAATAACTGCATCCATTTCTTTGAGGTAACGATTTCTGCCAGTACTATAAAATTCATTGACTGCACTTGGCATACCCGCAATCTTATCTTTTGCCCAACGCGCCCATCCAAACCAGCCGCCATAACGCTCTTCTTTATAGGCTGTCATTCTTGCGTCAACGTAATCCTCAAATACCTGTTTGGCGGCAGCAGATCCCGTGTCAAAAGCGTGCGCTACGTCTTCATCCAATTTTGTTAATATAGTCTCAACTTCTACTTTGGTCTGATCATAAATAGCGCCAATATCAGATGCGATTTCTGAACGTTTAGACTCATCAGACGATTTTGTCTGATCCTGATTAGCGCCCACCTGATTAGTCATTGTTTCACGAGACTGATGCATTTCTCCCAGTGCTGCTGTTGCAGTCTCTTTTGCACCCTGCTTTGAATTATCAACCGTACCTGATTCAAACTGCCTATATTCTTTAGGCGCAGTCTCAGCCTGACTTTCTGCTTCTTTCTTACCTTTAAGAGCTTCAGTAAACGACTGTTCATTTGAGTCTTGTAATTGCGGCTCAGTAACACCTGCCTGCTCCATTTCATTACCAATTTCACCGGTTTTCTCTTTTAAAGGATCTTCTACTTGACTATTACCTTTCTGTTTTATCGTGGCTTTTTCAGGATTAATATTGCCAGCTTTAGGACCAGCTTCTTTAGCTTCCAAAGGCGTGACAGGTTTAGGTTCAATACCACTGGTATCAGGCGTTGCTATGCTTGCTTCCTGCATTGGAGCCTGTGTTGATTCTTTCTGGCTATCAACTTCGCCAGACATTTCTTCTTTTAGCTCACCGACTTTTCCATCGCTTTTAAAATCATCAGCTTCTTTCGCTGTTTTAGGTGCCATTGCTTCAATGCGCTCCATCAGCTTGGCTTTAAACGCAACTGCATCAAAGGCTGGTGTTTCAGCCGATTCCATAGTATCAACCTGATTGCTTTGTGCTTTACTATCGACCTCACTAGCTGGAGCTTCAGCTGCCTCTTGTGCAGCATCAGCCTCATCTTTAGATGGTTTATGTTTTTTCTGCGTCGTAGCTTCTTTTTTAGACTTACCGACCACAGCCTGGAAAGCCGGATCTTCATCAGGTGATGTTGGTGCCTCGTCACCTTTTATCCCACCCTTTTTAAGCTTTCCTATACCTTTTTTAACGGCTGATTTTAGTTTTTTAGCTAATGATGCTTTTTTCTTTCCTTTTTTCTCTTCTTCGCCTTTATTATTGTCTTCCCCTTTGACTTCTTGCTCAGCCTTTTTCTTTTTTTCTTCCTCTGCTTCTTTCTTCTGATCTTCCTTGGCTTTTTTCTGTTTCTCCTGGGCAGCCTGTTCACGACTTTTCAAGGCTTTAGCATCTGCCTGTTGTTTAGCCACAAGTGCAGCAGCCATTGCTTTAGCACGCTCAATTGGACCGACAGAACCGCCTTCACTTTCTGAGTCTTCAAGACGCTGAATAACACCTGCGCCAGTAGCAGAATTTGTACCCTTTTGTGAAGCAGAGCCTTGCTGAACCACATGTGTTGATTCGTGCGCCATTAAATGAATATCAGATTGTGACTGGCCGGAACCGAGGTAAATATTATTTTTATGAGTGAAAGCTTTAGCTTTAATTGCGGAGTTTGCTTGATGTGAGCCACTATCTTCATGAACCCGAACATGACTTAAATCAGTACCTATTCCAGACTCGAGTTTGCTTTTTATATTTGGATGGATTGGTGAACCACCTGAATTGTTTCTGATTGCATTTTCAGCAGTAGATGTGGAATTTATAGAACTCTTTTCTTCATCACAATTATCTTTTCTTTGAATGAGTTTAGCCTGGACCGGTTCTTCCTCTTCTTCTGCCTGTCGCTGGATAAATTTAGCCTGTGCCGGTTCTTCTTTTTCTTCCTCAGGCTGTCTTTGTATAAATTCAGCCTGTACCGATTCTTCTTCCTCTTGCGGTTGACGCTGTATAAATTTAGCCTGTGCGGGTTCTTCCTTTTCTTCCTCAGGCTGGCGTTGTATATATTTAGCCTGAACTGGTTCTTCTTCCTCTTCCTCTTCCGGTTGACGCTGTATAAATTTAGCCTGTGCGGGTTCTTCCTTTTCTTCCTCAGGCTGGCGTTGTATATATTTAGCCTGAACTGGTTCTTCTTCCTCTTCGGCCTGACGCTGGATAAATTTTGCTTGTACAGGCTCTTCTTCCTCTTCATCCTGACGCTGAATAAATTTGGCTTGAACCGGCTCTTCCTCTTCTTCTGCTAGTCGCTGAATAAGTTTAGCCTGAACGGACTCTTCTTCCTCTTTAGACTGATGCTGAATAAGTTTCGCCTGAGCTTTCTTGTCCTCTTCCTCAGATTTTGATTGAACAGGTTGTGTATTACTAGCTAATGAACCTGATATCGATGAAATTTTTGGTGCTGGTTTATCCGCAACAACATGATCTGCAACGGTATCTGCTTCTCGCTCATAGCGATCATTAGCTTGTCCAATGGAAAGTTTTGGCTGAATAATTTCGTGTATTGAAGATCTTTGAGCCTTAGAATTAAGGCTCATTGACGAATGGACATTCGAGGCGACTTTACCCGATGTCTTTTTTGACTGCTTATTGACGGTTGCTAATGTTTTCATCGACATACCACCTTAGTTCAATCTAGTCTGTTATTTAACCAACCACAACTCAACCTCATCAGAAATATCTTTAATCTTTACCCATGCAGGAGAAACAGCTTGACCTTTGCGTAAAACCAGCTGGCCTAATAAACCAACAGAGTTCCATTCAGGTCGATTTTCGCGTGAAATATATTCTTTCGATTCATCATAGCCGGGATTCAACTTAGGTTGCTTTTCGGTTATATATTCACCTGAACCTACAAAGACAGGATTACCATCATCATCTAACACCTCAATTTCTTCCTCATATACTTCCATAACAGGAATTTGATGCTTTCCTATAATTTCTTTACCACTCTCATCGTATAAATCGACTTCTTCAAAAACAGGGATTTCTTCTTCTCTTGTAACACTTTCTGTTATTTTCTTTTGTATATATTTTTTCTTTTCGTAGACAACTTCGGTTCGAGTTTCTTCTTTTTCTATAATTTTTATTTCTACTTTTTGTCGTTCATCTATTATTTTTTCTTTTTTTTGTATCTTTAATTCTTCCTTCACATCTTCCATAATTAAAGCACCAAATTCATCGTGCAAATATTTATGGGGCCATTCTTTATAACTGTTCCCTACAATTGCTGAATTTTCTGCCACAATACCAATTGGAATTTCATCTTTTTTAGCTACCCTAATATACCCTTCTTTTGAAAGAACAACTGATGTTCCTTGCGGAATAGATTTATTACTCTTACTTTCAAAATACTCAGCGTAATCTGCATTTGTTGTATACCATCCACTACTGCTATAGCATCTTCCACGCACATCTAATTTGTCTCCACCGGGTGATGTTGTGCCAATACCAATATTCCCGTTTGATAAAATACTCAATCGTTCGGCACCTGCATTATTATCGAATACACACCATCGACTTGAATTCGTATTTATCCCAAAAAAATATTGTCTATTAGGCGTACTTGCTCTCACGCCTGCATACCCTGATGCATTTGTACTTTCGACATAAATTCTATTAGAACTACTGCTTCGTAGATGCAATTGATCTGATGGTAAATTTGTTCCAAGACCAATTCTTCCATCATCTCTGACGTATAAATGTCTTTGAGAAGAATTTCTTACTTCGAATGCATATCGAGATGAACTATTAGATTGCCCAGTATTAATATGCATACCATAACCACTAGCGTGATTTAGATAAACATTTGCATTACCATTAGTAAATCGAGATTGCCACCCACTTGATGCCTGTGTTACTCGCAGAGGATATGAAAGTGTACTCTCACCTATTTTGACATTACCATTATCTTCTACCTGAAACCGAGTAGTGTTCTGCAGGAGATTTGCATCGTTATACACCTGCGTGATCTGGAATCCAGTACTTGATCCTTCCTGAAGTTTCCATCGGTGCAGGTTATTTCTTCGCAATGAGATGTCACTGTTTTCAATAACAAAATCACCACCAACCTGATGAAATGTAAACCCGGGTGATGAGGTATTAATACCAACATTACCAGAATTATAAAAAATTGAAGAATTGGAACCGTCTGACCATTTACTAGAAATAATGCCTGTTAATCCAGAACCATCTCCTACAAAAGCTGTTGCCTGTACAGTACCATTAACATCAAGTGCAGATGTTGGTGAAGATTTACCAACGCTGACATTAGATAACACCTCCAGATTACCAGTCATTGTGTCACCTGACTTATTAACAAAGCCGTCGACTAGAGAACCTGTATTATCATTTTTATCAAATGGTATTGAAGATGCATCAAGGTCACACATTAATTTATCAAGTAATGCCTTAACTTTTAGTGGATAATTATTAGGCAAAAATGAAATTGTACTTAAACGTTTTCGTATGGAGTCTTCAGAAGCACACTCAGGAAGACGATAAGTGATATCACTACTATCGAGATTTTCTATCAGGTCATCCAGTGCTTCCTGAACTGTAGCGGGTACAACTGGTAAATCCCAGTTAAATTTAGAAACCTTATTGAGAGTTGAGTTTACCGGGAACTGTAGGAGTTGCCAGACAAAAACCGGAGCATCTTCCTTATCAATAACTACCGAATATGGAAATTCAAATATCTCTCCAATACTGAATTGATTTGACCAAAATACATCTCCATCCACATTCATACGCGCAATAAAAGCATCAGCTCCTTCTGACGCTGTAAGCACATTACCTCCAAAATTAATCTCTCCACTAAATGCGCCAGAAAGAACAAGATTGTTTTTACTATCTGCAGTGATTGAGAAAGCGAAAGACTGATTTGAGCTTGGTAATTGTTTGCTCCATATTATCTCTGCTTGTGAATCGTCATCTGAAAACCTGGCAACAAAAGCTGCGTCACTGACAGCGACAGGAAAATCATCCTCACCAAAATTTATCGTATCTCTGTAATTTCCACATAGATATATATTATCTTCAGGATCAATATAAATATTTGTACCAGAACAATCCTCATTACCACCATACCGATATGACCATTTATGATCACCATCGCTATTTAATTTTGTAAAAAAGATACTTTGAATTGATTCAGATGTAGACTCAAGTAAATCTCCGCCAAAATCTAAACTTCCAACAAAGCTTCCTGTAATTAATAAATTATCTTTGTTATCAATCTGTATTTGTACTGACTTAACACTACCTGATATTGCATAACGTTCTGACCATTCGTGACTACCATCAGCCTGTAATTTACAAACAAAGACATCTTTAACTGCTGCTGACTCTAGCTCAGAACCACCAAAATTTACAGACTTGTTGAAATTTCCTGCCAGATATATTGCGTCATTTGAATCAATTGTGAGGTCATTTAATAATTCAGTTTCTGAGAACCCATAATGATCTTCCCATATTACATCACCATTTTTTTCAAGCTTTGCAATAAAAATATCGCTTTCACCTTCGGCGGTGATCGAACCCACTTCTCCACCAAAATCGACCTCATTGCGAAATGAACCTGCAATTACTATAGTGCCTTCTTTCTGAATTCCCAATCCAACAATTAGTACATTGAGAGTTTTTTTCCAGAGAATTGTTCCGTTATCATCCAGTTTTGTAATTACCGAAAAATACTTATCTAAATTAAACTCTTCAGATGAAGCTGTTGTTATTAAATTTCCCTCTTCATCTATAACCAGCTTGCTACCTCTTACTGCACCGGGAGTTTCTTCTTCAACAGACCATGTCATTCCTATATGACCTATTTCTTTGATATCCCTCCAGCGAGACTCTTTCACTGTTGGATCATAAGGAATGCGCTTCGCATCTAATAAACATAAAAGCTTGTTCCATAAATTTTCAATCTTTGTAGATTTATTTACTCCAGTCACTCCAAGGTCTTCTCTGATATAACTGTTAAGTGATCTGACTCCATATGATGTTTCACTACAACTATCTAACAGTTTGTACCTGATATCACTGCTTTCAAGGTTATCCACAATGTTATCAAGTGCCGCCTGAATATTTAATGGTTTTGCAGGACCTCCATCATTTTCTTCATTAATGTCTTCCCATCGCAGCGGCTTTCGTGTTGGATCATAAGGAATATGTTCTGCATCTAGCTGACATAAAAGTGCATCCAGGATTTCCTGGACCGTGTAATACTGATCTGGACCAACTGTTAATAATCCGTCTGCTGTTAAATTATTGTGAATAGTATTTATTGTTGCTGGCGAACAAACAGGCTGATATGCAACCTGATCAGCATTAACTATGTTGGCGTAAAAATAGACCGGCGGATTATAATCCATCACCGGATTAGTCGGATCATCAGGATTAACAAGAGTGGCTTTAACGCGAAAATGATTATCTAAAACATCTCCCGGTGTCCATTCGCACTCGGCAATACCAAACTCATCGGTTAATCCACCACCAACCGGGATCAATGTTCCTGCTGCCGCTTCTGTTTCAATAACAAAGCGAACAGTGGCTCCCTCAACCGGCCATTCACCATTGGAGACACCAACTCGTAAATTTTGTGGCAGTGGTTGACCAGGAGTCACTTCCTGTCCATCACCACCAGCAGAAAAAATTCGGGTCATTTCACTGAGCGAAGGGAAAGATAATTTCCGATCGTTTTCAGGATTATCCTGTAACACTTTATTAATAACATAACCCAGTTTTAGATATTGGTGTTTGATTCCAGCCGGTAATTCATTAACCAGTAATTTGTTTGTTGCTTCATCCAGTGGATCATGTTCCGATTCTCTTACATCAACAATCCAGTAATCACCAGCTACAAGCTGGTGCCCATCGAGTGTCAGCCCCAGCGTTATCGCAGAAAGATTTATCGTGACTGATGAGTTAAGAATAACATCACCTAAATCATCACCACCACCCAGGGACAGGCTGACATCTTTGTCATACCCGGTTACCGTATCGTTAGTTAGGTCTAGTGTACAGAAACCATCCCAGCGTCTAATATATAGTGTTTCTGGATTTTCAGAACCCTGAATTTCATGTTCAATTGAATATGAATTACCCGGTGGTTTTATATGAGTAAGCAGACCACGTGCAGGTTGCCACGCCTCGTCATGATGAACACCCAGATGCTTTTCACAATGATCATCATAAAATTCATAATTCCATTTATCTGTAATAAACTCTGATGGCATCTGCTTTTTATCTGCAAGTGCAATATATTGTTCAGCGCCATTTTCACTAGACCATTTAAGCGAAATTTCTGTAGGGTTATCAGCCGGGCCTTTAACATCATGTACTTCCACACGGAACAGGTAATTTCCAACTTTCGAATCAATATCGAGTTCTGAAACACAGGGATCACAGGTATCAGGATCGGTTGTTTTATTTGTTAGCGTCAGAGTCAGTTCTGCATTTCCTTTATATGGATTCTGCATTTTATCTTCTGGATCTATAGATTCTTCACACCATTTTATTTGTACCATCGATTGTTTTCGAGTACAGGTATCTGCACCATGCAAAGCTTTATCTCGGATACGCGGATCATAAAGCTGGGTAACTGCTCTTTCCCAAATATCAGCATAGACATAATAATTAGTTCCAGAATCTGGTTTTGAAGGTGGTGTTGGAAAGTAGTCATGCTGGGCATCGTACGCAATATCTGAATCTCCGGGTAATGTTGCATAATCCCCATCAATATATATTTGCCCAGGCTTCAAACGAAAACTTTCACTAACATCAGCAATAAGTTGCAATGCACGATGACGCGGTGTCGCACCAAGACTACCAGCCTGATTGCCAACAATATCTTTTAAAGACTCTTTCAGTCTGTCCTTGAGAATTTCAACCAGTTCATTCCAGTCAGCATCGGTTAACATTCTGCCCTGCTGCTGGTAAACACCTGTATAGCGTTTATCAGGTTGATGACTATCCCTTGAAATCTCGGTCTTCATGATATTCCCCTTAACATCTAACCATTTATTTCCGGTGGCACTTGTAATAATCGAGTATCGTGTACGAGCACTGGTTCCATTCCTACTGGTAAAAATTCACGCATTTTCTCCAGCATTGCTTCTGTTTTAAGCGTGTAGTATTTATGGTGAAATGCACCCATTTCACCACCATCTTCTGCACCAAATCGTATTACACCTGCTGATGCAGGATGCAGCACACCACACCCCGGTTCACCAAACTGTGCTGTATTAATTGTATAAACTTCTTCCAGGCAATAATTAAATTTACTAAACACAGGTATTTCACGGGTATTTGTACCCATATAATTCGCATGAACATTTAATGCAGGCGCAACAAATGTTTCAGGAATTCTTGAATAGCGAATACAACCTGTTAGCGGTAAACCACCGTTATCATCAGTAATATCACCGATAAAAATACAGTCACTTGCCTGTAAATATTTGCTATTGGATGAGACTAATACAGTGCAGTATTCAAGGCGACATAAACTCTCTGGAATATGAATTTCATTAAACAGGCAGTCTGTTGCATCCAGCGTTGGAATATAATTATCATTTTTATCAATCAACTGCTCACCAGACATTATCAGCTGAAGAATTGCTGAACGCTCAAGATTGAGTCTGCCTGTTTCGATTTCGACTGTTCCTGTAAAAATCACATCTGATAATGTATGGCTATAAGTAGTTGGTAAGTTCAGGCTATCGTCACCAGTGAAGTCGCCCTCAATAGTCACTGGTCTGTTGATTCGTCCGTTATGGAAATAGCCGATTTCATTGGCATCACTTGCACCTGCATAAATTGAAGTTGGCGTGTCGGGTGCCAGCACAGCTTTTGCCGCTAGTGTCTGATTATCAGTAAAAAAAACCGGTAAGTCTGAGGTACAATCTTCAATATATCGGTTAGTTGTATTTGAGTGAATATCCGGCGGTATTCGGGAATACTGAAACTTTCCGGCAATCTCCACATCAGAAACATTCATTATCAATGAATTGATAATATCTACTTCGCGCAAAAAAGCCTGTACGAGAACCGTACAACTATCCAGGTGTGTGATTCCACTGCCAACATTGAGCGTGCCAAATAAACAATCTTTTGCAATAACTGTTGGTGTAGTTGAAGATGGTGTATCAAGCTGAACTGACTGAGCTTCAACATGATTTAATTCAAGAGCACTTCCATTAGCAACTGTTAAGCCTGCAATAAAATTAATGCCCTCTATTCGATATGATTTTATATCTGGTAAATCAGCAGGATTTGTTATCTCTATAACACGACTGGTTTTATTTCTAATGATCCAGACACCATTCTCTTCTTTCTGTTCAAACAGATGTTCATAGAGTGAGTTGTTAATATCTTCCCAGATAAGCTGAACTGGTTGTAAAGCAAAGAAGCCGGTTGGTGCTGGTGTAAAACCCAGTAGTCGTTTAGGATGATATTTATTCGTAGTATCACCATAGCTTCGAACATCAACAGTACGACGAGACACATCATCAAAGCTGCCAGGGAAACAGGGAACTCCATGCAAGTTTGCATGCCGCCAGTTTTGTTTTATTCCAGAAAAACTTGAAAGCGTTGCGGCAGGATTTGATGACAATGCTTCAACTGAACGACAGGGGCGCCTTAAATCCAGCGTGGCTGCCGGCAGATCAGGATGGCGTATCGCATCACTCGGTACATCCATATCGAGATTTAACGTATTATCCCAGACAGAAGCTGGAATGATCGGTTTACCAACAGTTGGCGTTATAGCAACACGCTGCCAGCCTTCATGAAATTCCAGTTCCATTTCACCAACAGCTTCAGCAATTTCTTCAATGCAGG
>Ga0316206_1001435_pt1 | contig 20949 bp, 19 predicted proteins | sample 6monthpyrite_MG_FD_204942 | JGI IMG/M metagenome (GOLD analysis project Ga0316206, IMG submission 204942) | Microbial mat bacterial communities from mineral coupon in-situ incubated in ocean water Damariscotta River, Maine, United States -... | ecosystem: Environmental > Aquatic > Marine >... | reverse complement strand
TCAGCGACTAACTCTAAAGATGCAAGTACAACTCAAACTGCTCTTACAGACTGGACTGGTGCTACTAAAGCTATTCAAATGGGTGCTAACGGTGCAATTCATTTAGATGACTCTACAACTTGTTCAGGTGCTACTGAAGCAACTGTATGGAAAGGTAAAGCTGGTTCTTACGACGCTTTAGAAACTCCAAGTATATAATTTTCCTTAGACTAAGAAATTTTTCTTAGTCTAAGCACACTCAATAAACATTTTTCTTCTTCTTTTTTTGAATACAATTATCCTAAACGCACAATTTTGATTTACTAACACTATTATAAAATGTTTCCAAACTGTAATCAATAAGTAATTATAAAGTAATTTATATTCTCTATTATTCAGTATCTTAAATTATATGGGGAGTCCATGTCTAACAAAACAATTAGCGTTGCCTTAAGTGTATTACTCGGAGCTGCTGCATTAACTGCGAACTCTGATAATATGGCAGAGTCTTTAATGAAGCTTCGTGCAGAAGTTGAACAGCTTGATACTAAAATCAGTGATGAAAAAGATTCTTATAAAGCACAAATGAAATCACTTACTATGCAAAAAAGTGAATTAGAAGCAATGGTTTCTCGTGAAGAGCTAAAAATTAAACAAATTCAAAAAGAATTGTCCAAGGTAAAGGAAAATATTCAAGATGCCAGTAAAAACTCTCTTGGTTTAACTCCGGTTGTCAACGACGCAATTGATAATCTTGTAAGAATGATGAAAGCTTCTATCCCGTTTAAAACAAATGATAGAATCGATTCAATAACGAAAATTAAAGAGCAATTAAGCGGTTCGTTAATTACACCTCAAAAAGCATTATCATTTGTTTATAACGCTTATGCAGATGAGATTAGAATGACAAAAGAGAATGGAATATTTAAGCAAAGTATAGAGCTTGATGGAGAACAAAAGCTTGTTGAAGTAGCAAGAATAGGAACATCAATGATGTTTTTCAAAACTCCGAGCGAGCGTGTTGGTTATGTAGTAAAAACTAATGATACATGGAATTACAAAGAAGAATTAAATAAAGATAAACAAAACCAAATTTTAGCTCTATTTGATGCATTTCAAAAACAGATTAGAACAGGTTACTTTACACTACCAAATGCACTTGTATTAAGCGAGGTGAAATAATGAAAAATATAATTTTAATACTACTTATTACTTTTATGAGTTTGTTTGGATCAACAGAACTTGAAAACGCATATGCTAAAGAATTTGCATTTTTAAAAGCTCAAAAGGAGATGCTTAAGACAAGAGTTGGTGAAATTAAACAATCAAATATATCCAAATTAGCAAATGCAAAGAATGATATAGATAATTTGCAAGGAAAAGTTTTGGCAAAAGAGTCTCTTAGCCAAAAGCTAGGTGATGATTTATTTAAAGCACAGCAAAACCTAGAAACTATAAGTGATGATACTTCTCTCATTGAAGCAGTGGTTTCACAAGGTGTATCTTCGTTAAAGCCTTATGGCGTTGAGATAAATGTAGATAATAAAAATTATCCTAAAACTCTTGTAGATATATTCAGTAAAACAATTAGTTTAACGCAAGAGCTCTCAAGCGTACGTACAGTTGATGGTGAGTTTTACTTAAAAGACGGATCTTCACAAAAAGCAAAACTTATCAAAATTGGAAATATTGCAACGTATGGTGTCTCAGACACAGTATCTGGTGCACTAGTCCCAGCAGGCGATAATAAGTTTAAAATTTGGGGTGATGAAGCATCAGGTGCGAGCGCAAAAGCTTTACTTGCAGGTACACCTAAAGATGATTTAAGTATTTTTATTTACGAAAATGTAAATAAAGAGGTAGCAGACAAAGAAGAAAAAACTGTGTTAGATGTTATAAATTCAGCTGGAAGTATTGGTTGGGTTATCGTGGTTCTTGGTCTGGTAGGAATCGTATTTTTGCTACTAAGAATTATATATCTTTTCACAAGCTCAGGTTCAACAAACTTACCTAATCAAACATTAGAAGTACTGTTAAGTCAAGGTGTTGATAATGCATTGGAATTTTTGAAAAGTAAAAAGGGCTCAACTGCAAGACTATTGAAGTCTACAGTTAGAAACATAAATAGAGATAGAGAACATATAGAAGATATTATTATGGAATCAATCATGCACGAAAGTACAAGGTTGGATAAGCTGAGTTCAGTTATCTTGGTTATTGCAGCCGTTGCTCCGTTATTAGGGCTTCTTGGAACTGTAACAGGTATGATTGCCACTTTTGACATTATTACAGAATTTGGTACAGGTGATCCGAAATTACTTTCAGGCGGTATTTCAATAGCTCTTGTTACTACAGAACTTGGTCTGATAGTCGCAATTCCTCTTTTACTTGCCGGTAATTTACTAAATAGTTGGGCAGAGAGTATTAAGAGTAGTATGGAACACTCAGCTTTACATATTGTAAATGAGTATAGCAAGCTGAAATAATGGATACATTAATCACTTTATATAATCAATTCTTAGTATATATGAATAGTGGCGGTTATGTAATGTGGCCGCTATTTATACTAGTTTTGATTTTATGGTATGGACTAGGATATCGTTTTCACGCTATTAAAAGAGGAACTGATAAAAGTGTTCGCGTTTTAATCAGAAAATTTGCAAGCGGAAAAAGAGAGATACCCAGAGGGCTTATTGATTCAGCGGTTGTAGATGGCTTAGCGATTGTAAAACTGACAAATGATGCCAAATTTCTTAGACGACTTTTGGAGGACAAATTTCATATGTATTCTACCCGGTTAAATACATATAACAAATTGGTTCGTACTATTGTAGTTGTAGCACCACTTATTGGTCTTTTGGGAACTGTTATAGGGATGATAGAAACGTTTGATTCTTTGGCGTCTATGAACCTGTTCTCACAAACCGGTGGTATAGCAGGCGGTATATCTCAAGCACTTTTTACAACGCAATTAGGCTTGGTTGTTGCTGTTCCTGGTTTAGTTATCGGAAGACATTTAGATAAAAAAGCTTCAAATATGGACCTTGATTTAGAACAGATAATAGATATTTTATGTACTGAAGGAAATTTAGATGAGATTTAGACGAAAAAAGGATGAGATTAGCGATGTAGATATGTCGCCGCTTATTGACATGGTGTTTATCCTATTAATCTTTTTTATGGTGAGTTCAACTTTTGTAAAAGATATGAAACTAGACTTAGAACGTCCAGGTGCCTCATCTGCAACAAGAGCTTCAAGTAAGGTTATCAGAGTTTATATTGATAATCAAGCTGAAGTTTATATTGATAATCAACCGATAAAACTTTGGGCAGTTCAAAGTAAATTAAGAGATTTATTAAGAACATCTACAGAGAAATCTGTATTGGTTATAACTGACAATTCAATTGCAGTTGAAAAGCTTATAGAATTGGTTGACCAGTGTAGGTTGTCAGGTGCGAAAGATGTTGCCGTAGCTACTAATAAAGAAGTAGGCTGATTGTGAGTAAAAAGAGCTCAATTTTTAATCATATCAAAGCATCTTTGTGGGCTATATTTGGACTTTTTTTTGTTTTTATTGTTGTTATACAGATGAACGAGAATGGTATGCTTCCTGCACAAAAAAAACAAAAAGGCAGCATGAATTTTGAAGTTCAAAAGATCGTAAAACATAAACCGAAACCAAAACCAAAGCCAAAGCCAAAGCGAACAAAACCCAAGGCACGCAGAAGTGCTCCGACACCTAGTGTAGGCTCAAACCTTAGTGGTATTGATACAGGTCTGGAATCTTTTATGAGCACTGACATGAATATGGATGACTCTTTACTCGGAGATGTTGGAAAAGATGTCGTTATGAGTGAAGGAAGTGTCGATAAAGCTCCTGTTCCCATTCAAAGAAGTGCTATGGAATATCCAAAGAAGGCCAAAAAAATGGGGATTAAAGGGTATGTTCTTTTAAATTTACTTATTGACAATAGTGGTAATGTAGTAAAAGTGAAAGTTTTAGAGAGCGAACCGGAGGGTATTTTTGATGATGTTGCATCTCAGGGTGTAAAGGCTTGGAAATTTACTCCAGGGGAATACAAAGGCAAAGCTGTAAAAGTTTGGGCAAAACAAAAAATCAGATTTGATTTTCAATAAGAGATAAATAATGAATATATTTTTAACAATACTACTGACAATATTTATGAGTACATCTATTTTTGCTAGTAGTAAAAAAGCAAAAGATGAAGTTGATTATGTTGCACTTGCTACCATACTGTTAAAAGATGGTTATTTCTCTCGTGCGAATGATGCATTAAATAACGTTGATTTACAAGACAAAAATCTAGATAAAGCTCAGTACTATACACTAGAAGGTTTAGTGAAGTCTAAGCTTTTACAGTATGAACAATCAAATGAAAACTTCTATAAAGCAATACAGAATGGACAAACACAAAAGAGTATCTATATTTATATAGCTCAAAACAGTTTTAAGCTTAAAAAGTATGATGAAACTGTCAAGGCATTAAGTGGTGCCAAAGAGCTTGTAAATAAAACTCCAAATTTAATGGCGCTTAAAGCTGAGTGTTATTATAGACTTAAAAATACAGATAAAGCCTTGGATATACTTCGAAGAGTAAATGTATTGCATCCAAAATATTATGCAGCATATAGACAGAGATTTGCATATTTAGTAGTGTTGGGATTGTACCAAAGTGCTTTAGAAGATGCAACTGTATATATGAATAATGCTAAAGCTAACGAAAATATTACTATCTCTTTTATTAATGCTTTAAGAAAATCTAAGCAAACAGATAAGGCAATTAAGCTGGCTGAACATGCGCATTTATTGTATTGGAAGAATGCCACAATGACAGTTTTGCTCGCAAACTTGTATATAGACAAAGACATGATCCAAGCAGCGGCTGATTTATTTGATGAAGCATCTATTCAGGATGAAAAATATATAAAAGATTCTTCAGAGATGTTTAGAAGGGCTAAAGACTATACTCAGGCACTTTACAAAAACTCACAAATTCTTGACTCAAAGGAAAAGTATAAGCAAAAAGTTGCAATCTTTTTAGAGTTTGAAAACTTTGAGAGAGTTGTTGCTACACATCGTGCCTTAGAAAGAAACGGTCTTTTAAAAGATGAGAACATTCTTTATGCTCTGGCATATTCATACTACATGATTGGAGAATTTGATAAAAGTGAAGCTTTGCTTAAAAAGATAACAAGAACAGATCTTTTTCAAAAGGCAATTGAACTAAGAAAAAATATGAATAAATGTAAAAATAACCCATGGGAGTGTACATTATGAGATATTTATACATAATATTGCTTTTTATTACTTCATTGTACTCTGCAGAATTTGGGAGTATTTCACTCATTGTTATGAAAGATGGGAAACCACTTCCAAAACAAGAGTTGGTAATTTATAAAGTTATTACTTCAAATACAAAAGTATCTTTAGATGCAGCAAATAAAATATCAGCATCAACAGATGAAGATGGATACTTTTCTTCTAAAGTCCAAACAGGAAAATATCAGATTCAACTAATAGCAAGAGATAAAGGGATACCTCAGGCGTTTATAAGAAAAAATGTAGCTGTGGAAAAAAATAGAGAATCTCAAATAATTGTTGCATTAAAAAAAGACAATACCTTGTCTTTCGTTGATGAAGAAGCCCCAGAAGATAAAAATAAATCTGAAGTGCAAACTAAGAAAAGTGTCGAAAATGGCGTGATTCTTTTAACTCTGCAATCTTCAGAAGATAAGAAAAAAATACAAGGGGCTGCAATATTTGTGAAGGGTCTGAGTACAGAAGCAAAAACTGACAAAAATGGTTTTGTACAATTAACCTTGCCTGTAGGCGAGCAAACTCTTTCTATAATACATCAAGACTTTAGTGCACAGACATTGAAAGTTTCTGTCCTAGCAAAAGAAGATGTGTCTAAGCTTGTAGAGTTGACACCAGCTGCTATGGAACTCGAAGAGTTTGTTGTTTTAGCACCGCATGTTGAGGGTAGTGTAGCAGCCGTTATTGCACAGGAGAGAAATAACGATACTGTTGGAAATGTACTTGGAAGTGAGCAATTTTCAAAAAGTGGTGACAGCAGTGTAGCTTCCGCTCTTAAAAGAGTCAGTGGTATTACAATCGTTGGTGGAAAATATGTATATGTTCGTGGTTTAGGAGATAGATACTCAACGGTTATGCTAAATAACTTGCACATACCTTCTCCAGAACCTACAAAAAGAGTTGTTCCTCTTGATATATTTCCTACCTCGGTTGTAGAGAGCATAACTATACAAAAATCCTTTAGCGGAGATATACCGGCATCATTTGGTGGTGGAACAGTTTTAATCAAGAGTAAGGATATTCCTAAAAATGATAATGGTTACGTTTCTCTGGGTTTAGAAATGAATGCAAATGATGCAACAGGAAAAAAAGTTATAACAAACGGGTCTAATTCAGTCTCACTCCCAGCTAGTGCCTTGAGCGGTGGAAATCTTGCTGGAGGAGAAGTTGCTACAAAAGATGTATTAAAAAGCAGAAAATTAGATCATGAAAGCAAGACATTAACCCCTGGCATAAAAATAGGGATATCTGCTGGTAAAAGTTATTTTATATCTGATGATGTTACCATTGGAGCCTCTGGAACTGTTTTTTATAAGAGTACTTCTAATAATAATGAGGTCGATTATGATAAATATTATTTTGATATAAATAATAATACTTTAATTCATGACAACCATACAAGTTCAGCTGTTACTTCAATAAATGTAGAGCAAGGTGGTATGTTGAACCTAGGTGTAAATTATTATGAAAATAATAAAATAAAATATACTTATTTTACAACAGATAGAGCAAGTGATAAGACAACAGTGTCAAAAATAAATTATGTGCCTAGTGGTACTGAAGACAGAGACAAAACTTACTATGAATATGTAGAAAAAGGTTTGACTTCAAACCAGTTAACCGGTGAAAATGATATACATTTTTCAAGTTCTACAGATGGTTATTTTGATAACTTGAAAATCAATTGGGCTTTTGAAAACTCAGAGGCTACTAGAGATGAACCGGGCACTGTAGAATACAATTACTTACACCAGACTTCAGGTTTAAACTGGGACGAAGAAAATTGGTATTATTATTTTATACTTAAAGATACAGTGAATAATTATAGGGCTGATTTTTCTTTACCATTTAAGCTAAATGATAACGACAATTACACGAAATTTGGTATCTTTATATACGATAAAAAGAGGGACTTTGACAGTAGAAGATTAAATATGTCAACACAGTATCCAATACATAATATTAGTATTGATATGGATAGTATATATACTAAATATAACGATTCATTAAACTTTTCTGCTGCTTTTAGAAAGACAGACTCGTATAAAGCTACGCAAAAAGTCGATGCATTTTATCTAAAACAGATGATTTCAATTACGCATGATTTTGATGCAGTTGCATCGATTAGACAAGAAAATTCGAGTCAACAATTAACAGATGCTGTAGCGAAGTACGCACCTCTTAAAACTTCTGATTTGTTCCCAAGTCTTGGACTGACTTATAGATTTGATAATGATGAGATGCAACTTAGGCTTGCATTTGCAACTACAATCAGCAGACCGGACTTTCGTGAATTTAGTAATAGTAGATACAAAGATCCTATCACGGAAAATATTGTATTTGGTAATCCTGACCTAAAGGCAACATACATCAACCATTTTGATTTAAAATATGAATGGTATATGTCTTCTGACGAAGTTTTTTCTTTTGCAGTTTTTTCGAAAGACTTTAAGAATCCAATTGAAAAGGTTATAAAGCTTGATGATTCACAAGATAATACTTTTCAAGAAACATATCAAAATGCAGATTCTGCTACTAGTTATGGTATAGAAGCTGATTATAGAAAAAGATTTGGATTTATTGATGAGAGACTAGATAAGCTTCTTTTTGCTACCAACATAGCACTTATAGAGTCGAATATTAAACTCAATAGTGATCCGAGGAATGAATTCACAAGTAGACTAACTACGAAAAAAAGAGCAATGCAAGGACAATCACCTTATGTTGCTAACTTTACACTTGGATATGATGATTCTGATACCGGGGATAGCGCTCTCTTTTTGTTTAATCAAATTGGAAAAAGAATAGTATCTTTAGGGACTGACAAGAATGATGATGTATATGAACAGCCATTTGCAAAACTTGATTTTGTAACAAAATGGAAGTTAAATGAAAGAGAAGAAGATGACCTATTTGAATACTCAATTAGGTTTAAGGCAGAAAACATACTTGATAGTGAAGTGAAATTTACTCAAGGTAATAACACTACGACTGCAACTAAGCCAGGAAGGTACTATTCTTTAAAACTCAATATCAAATATTAAAATATTGTATTGAAAATAGGCACGTAAACAGTTAGTTTACGTGAAAAAATAAACTTTTAAAGCATGAAGAAAGTGGGATTAAATACTTGGAAAAAGTGTAGAAAATAATTCTTATACAACGTCAATCGTTGTCTAAGAAGGAGTTATTTGAGTAAAAATGTAAATTGTTTATTTATTGGGCAAACTATAAAAAGATATTCTGTTTAAATAGGTTATTATGATTCTAAGGAAAATAGATGACACAACAGCTTATATTTACAGATTTAGATGGAACACTGCTTAATAAACATGATTATAGCTTTAAAGAAGCAGAGGAAGCCATTGATTATATAAAAGATAATTCTATCCCGCTTATCATTGTCACCAGTAAAACATTTACTGAAGTCAGATTACTTCAAGAAAAACTTAAGATACAATGCCCGTTTATAGTAGAAAACGGTGCGGGTATTTTTATCCCTCCTGCATCTATTTTAGCTACTTCTATGCCTTTTCAAAACCGACACATTCAAATAAGCCAAGCACAAGGCTACCTCGAACTTCGAATATTTTTTAAATATCTTAAAGAGCAATATCCTATAAAAGGTTTTGGAGATATGAGCGTTGAAGAAGTGATGGGTTTAACCGGACTCTCTGAGCAGAATGCAAGAGATTCTATGCAAAGAAACTTTACAGAACCATTTATTTTAGAAGGTGCAGTTGATATGAATTCTTTGCAGGATGCAGCTAATAAAGAGGGCTTAGAAGTAGTGCAAGGCGGTAGATTTTTTCATCTTATATCTAAAGGACAAGATAAAGCAAAGGCTATGAAGTATTTAACCCATTTATTTGAAGAATATTTCAATAAAAAATTAAAGATGATAGCGCTTGGAGACAGTGCAAACGATTTTACGATGCTAGAAGCAGCGGATATAGGGGTCCTTATTCCTCTGCAAAATGGTGATTTCGCAGAATTTGATTCTAAAAATATACTAAGAGCATCTTATCCAGGTTCTAAGGGCTGGAACAAAGCATTACTGGAAATTTTAAATGTACACTAAGGATATTGTTCGTGATATTTTTAATTATTCCCTTGAGAGTGTATTGCCGAAAAACTTTATAAGCAGATCTTGCAATATCAAGGATGATGTGCTGTACTTTGAAAATGAAGCATATGATTTATCAGGCTATAAAAACATCTATATATTTGGCTCCGGAAAAGCTGCGTATAGTATGGCTAAAGAGATGGAAAAAATCCTTGGGCATAAAATATATAAGGGCTTGGTCGTAGCACCTTATAATAATGAAGAATTACAATCCATTAAAGTAGCAATAGCCTCTCACCCAATTCCAACTCAAAAAAGTATAGATTCGGCTAAAGCTCTTTTAGAGATGATGCAAGAGTGTGATGAGGATGATTTGTATATATACCTGCTTTCGGGCGGAAGTTCCGCTCTGATTGAGATTCCAATCAGACCAATCACTTTAGAAGAGCTACAACAAACAACAACCTTAATGCTTTCACATAATCTTGAAATTCATGAGATAAATGCTGTCCGTAAACATCTATCGCAAATCAAGGGTGGGCTTTTAGCTTCGTCATGTAAGGCGAGAGGGGTCGTTCTTGTCATCTCAGACATTATTGATAATGAGCTGGATGCTATCGGTTCAGCACCACTCTATGCAGATAAAAGCTCGTTTAGCGATGTAAAGAATATTTTGGATGCTAAGGATTTATATAGGCGCATGCCAAACTCTGTTCAAGAGGTTATACAAAAAGGCTTAAAAGGGGATATAAACGAATCACCTTTTGAGCCTTTAGCCAGAGTAACGCACCAAATCATAGCTTCAAATGCCCATGCCATGGAAACGGCCAGACTTTATGCTATTAGGCTAGGTCTGAGTGTAAAAGTTATAAAAGAACCCATGGAAGGTGAAGTGACAGAGATGGCTAAAAAAATCTTAGAGCTTATAGACTCTTGTGATGAACAGTGTATATTGCTTGGCGGTGAGTGTACGGTTGCACTTGCAGGAGATGGAAAAGGCGGCAGAAACCAACATCTAGCTCTTTTGATGCTTGAGAAGATTTGTTCTAAAAATTTAGATATTACGTTTTTATCAGCCGCAACGGACGGGATAGACGGAAACAGTGATGCAGCTGGAGCAGTTGTAAATCTTAAGAGTTGTCAAAAAGCAAAAGAGTTGGGAATAGATATACAAAAATATATCAAAAGTTTTGATAGTTACAACTTTTTTAAACAAACGAATGAGCTTGTCATGACAGGACCTAGCGGTACGAATGTTATAGATATTGCAATAATTATTAAAGGAACTTAATATGTCTGATTTTTTTCAAAATGGTGTTATAACAACGCTTCAAAATGTAGGTAAACGCTCGCTAGGAGATATGGAAACTGAGTTAAAAGAGTTTGCAAAACGCAGAAAGATGGTACTTCTTTTACCGGCATTATATTCTGAGTTTGAGACTCCTGCTATGCAGACTATTATTGATGAACTGAAAGATGTTACATATCTGCATAAAATTATACTAGGGCTTGATCAGGCTACTAAAGAGCAGTTTATTGAAGTCAAAAAACGTATGAGCGTTTTAAACTGCAATGTTGATGTTTTATGGAATGACGGACCGCGTATAAAAGAGATTTACAACACTTTGACAGAGGAGCATTTCCCAGGATTAGATACTCCTGGAAAGGGGCGTAATGTTTGGACGATGATAGGTTATGGTCTGACTGAGCAGGACAATTACGCTTTTGCCTTGCATGATTGTGACATAGTAAATTATAAGCGTGATATTGTAGCCAGACTATTTTATCCTATAGTTCATCCTGCCTTAGATTTTGAGTTTAACAAAGGCTATTATTCTCGTGTTACGGACAAACTTCATGGACGAGTAACGAGACTTTTTTATACGCCATTACTTAAAGCATTGGTTGTGACTTTTGGAACAAATAAGTATTTGGAGTATATGGAAAGCTTTAGATATGCACTCTCAGGTGAGTTCGCTTTTATCCGTTCACTTGGTCGTGGTATTGGCATCTCTCCGACATGGGGGTTAGAAGTATCTACACTCTCTGAGGTGTATAAAAACACTTCAAACCGACGTATATGCCAAACTGAAATTATGGATTCTTATGAGCATAAACATCAAATTCTTGGTTCAAAGGATGTTGGAGGAGGGGTATATAAAATGGCAAACGATATAGCAAAAACACTTTTTCGTATCCTTTCTCAAGAGGGAGTTGTATTTTCAAAGGCATCACTTCAAACTCTTTTATCATCTTATTATCAAGAGTCGAGATTTGAAATTTCAAAATATAATGCACTAAGTAAGATAAACGCGCTTTCATATAATCGCCAAAATGAGATACTGGCAGTTGAAGCATTTGAAGATGCTATCAAAGAAGCAGCACAAGAATTTTATAAAGACCCCATGGGTGTGCCTCCACTCTCCCCTTGGATTACTGTTCGTTCAGTTTTACCAGAGTTTTCAGAGCACTTCTATAAGGCGGTCAAAGCCGATAATGACAATATCTAATGGAAGATATATATTATGAATCACATAGCATACAAGAAAGGCTCGAAGCACTGTACTCTCAAGAAAATGCCAGCGATGCTTATAAGCTTATACGTGAGCTGATAAAAAAATATAAAAAAACCATAGTTTCAACAGAATATCATCTAAGTGAAAAAGATATAATCTTGATAGCTTATGGTGATCAAGTGCAACGTCCTGGTGAAGCACCACTTGAAACGCTAAAAGTTTTTTTAGATAGCTATCTAAAAGATATAGTAAATTCTGTACATATATTGCCATTTTATCCATACTCATCTGATGATGGTTTTTCTATAATAAATTATAGTGAAGTTGACCCGAAAATGGGTTCATGGAGAGAGATACAAAGCATTGGTGATGATTACCGCTTAATGGTAGACGGTGTAATTAATCATGTATCTCAATATTCCCATTGGTTCAAAGCTTATTTGGCAGGTGATGAGGAGTATGCAAACTTTTTTATAGATTTAGACCCTACTACTGATTTAACTGAGGTTATTAGACCTCGTGAGACGCCGCTGCTTTCAGAGTTTATGGATTCTAGCGGTAAAATTCATAATATTTGGACCACTTTTAGTAAAGATCAGGTAGATTTAAATTATGCAAATTACAAAGTGCTTGTTGCCGTTTTAGATGCTCTATTTTATTATGTGAAAGAGGGTGCTACACTTATTCGACTTGATGCGATAGCTTTTATTTACAAAGAGATCGGAACATCATGTGTACATCTTCGACAAACACATGAGCTTATACAATTGATGCGAGAAGTTTTACACGAAGTAGCTCCTGAAGTTATCATAATAACAGAGACAAATGTCCCTCATGATGAAAACATATCCTATTTTGGATGTGGTGAGGACGAGGCTCAAATGGTATATAATTTTGCACTTCCCCCTTTAATAGCGCATTCAATATTGCAAGAAAATACGGCTGTTCTGACTCAGTGGGCTCAGACGCTTACACTTCCTAGCGACAAAGTTTGTTTCTTTAACTTCTCAGCCAGTCATGACGGTTGCGGGCTTCGTCCTGTAAGCGGTTTTTTATCTGATGCTGATTTAGATGCTTTAGTGCAAAATACCATATCTAACGGAGGCCTAGTATCTTATAGAGATACAACAGATGGCAAAAAACCCTATGAGCTAAACTGCTCCTATATAGACATTTTGAGCCATCCTGATGATAATAAATCTTTAAGAGCAAAACGGATGTTGTTAGCACAGGGATTAGTTCTTGCAATGCCAGGCATACCGGGTATATATTTCCATTCACTGGTCGGTTCTAGAAACGATCATGAGGGAGTTAAATTAAGCGGTATTAATCGCACTATCAATCGTGAAAAATTTAATTATGATTATTTAGTTAACCTACTAAATGAAGACGGAACAATACAAAGAACAGTTTTTTCAGCTTATCGCAGGCTTATATCTATACGTATTAATGAAAAAGCTTTTAATCCATTCGGAAAATTTGAATTTTTAAATGTTCATAATAAAATGTTTGCTCTCTTGCAACATTCTATAGATGAAAGTGAAAGTATCTTAGCGCTTCATAATTTTGCAAATGATACAATCACTTTTTCATTACCAAGTAGCTTTAAACGTGATTTGCAAGACTTGCTTTCCAATATAACTGTTAAATCAGATGAAAGTATAACTATGCAGCCATATCAGATGATGTGGCTAAAATATTAAATCAGAGAAATCATCTCATTTCAAACCGACATCTAAACCTTAAATAAACCATAAATTAAGCTACTTATAAGTTTATGCAGCTATACTTTCGCCACTAAAACAAGCAGTTTTACTGTTTTGTTAAATCTCAAGATAAAGGTTCAAGAATGAAATTTACAAAAATTGCAACTTCTGAACAAATTGATCAAAAATGGATTTTGATTGACGCTGAGGGTAAAACATTTGGTCGTATGATCACTGAAGTAGCTACGTTGCTTCGTGGCAAGAACAAAGTATGTTATACTCCAAACATTGACTGTGGTGACTTTGTAGTTATCATTAATGCTTCTAAGGCAAAGTTTAACGGTCTTGGTAAGATTGCAAATAAAGAATATTTTTCTTATTCAGGTTACTTCGGTAGTACTAAGAGTACTAAAATGACTGAGCTTTTAGAAAAAAATCCAGAGAAACTATATAAATTAGCAACTCGTGGTATGCTTCCTAAAACTAAACTTGGTGCTAAAATGATTAAAAAATTAAAAATATATGCAGGTGCTGAACATCCTCACACTGCACAACTTGCTAAGTAAGGATTGACATATGGCAAAAATATACGCAACAGGTCGTCGTAAAGCTTCAATAGCAAAAGTGTGGTTAACTCCAGGTACTGGTAACATCACAATCAATAGTCTTTCATTAGATGCATGGTTAGGTGGATTAGAGGCTAAAAAACTTCGTGTTAAGCAACCTCTTGCACTAACTAAACAAGATACTACAGTGGATATTGTTGCTGTTACTACTGGTGGCGGTTTCGGTGGTCAAGCTGATGCTCTTCGTCATGGTATATCTCGTGCTTTAGTAAAATTTAACCCAGAGTTAAAAGCTATACTAAAACCTGAAGGTATGATGACTCGTGATTCACGTACAGTTGAACGTAAGAAGCCAGGTAAGCGTAAAGCTCGTCGTTCTCGTCAGTTCTCTAAGCGTTAATCTCTCCTTTTCATCCTTTTACCAATGCTGCAAAGCATTGGTAAAACCTCTTTATTTACAGTTTCAAATAAAACAACAACTTTTTTCTATATAATTCTTTCGGATTAAAGGATTGCTATCAATGCGCTATATACTTTTTTTAATTATTTATTTACATCTTTACTCTTCTACGCTTCATTTAGCAACTTCTGCTAATCCTTCAAGACTTAACCCTTTATTGGCAACTGATGCAAGTTCCTCTGATATAGCCAGTTTTTTATTTAACGGATTAGTTAAATATGATAAAGATTCTTCTACAATTATTGGTGATTTGGCAACTGATTTTTATTATGAAAATAACACGACTCTTATATTTAAACTTAACTCTCATGTCAAGTGGCATGATGGAAAAGAATTTACTGCTAAAGATGTTATATTTACATATAATGTGCTTATGTCTGACAAAGTGTCTTCCCCTTATAGTGCAAACTTCAGGTTTGTAAAAAGTGTTGAAGAAGTTAATCGATTTACCGTTAAAGTAAGATATAAAAAACCATATTTTTTGGCTTTGGAGACTTGGATGATGGGGATTCTACCTGAGCATATATTAAAAGACGAGAAGAATATGATGAACTCCTCTTTTAATACACACCCAGTTGGCACAGGCCCCTATAAGCTTTATCAATTGGAATATTCTAAAAATATTATTCTAACAGCAAATGACGATTATTTTGAGGGCAAACCAAAGATAGATAAAATTTCATTTCATGTTATATCTGATCCAATGACACGTTTTTTGATGCTAAAATCGGGTGAGTTGGATATTGATACAATTGAGCCAATTCAGTTTGAGAGGCAGTTAAATCAAGATTTTTTTGACAAGTTTAATATATATGAAGATATTTCCCATTCATATACTTATCTAGGTTTCAATCTAAGGCGGGAGAAGTTTAAAAATCCAAAAGTCAGAAAGGCTCTCTCGCTAGCCATAGATAGAGAAGAATTGGTTAAAATTTTATTTTTTAAACATGCAAAAGTGTGTACAGGACCATTTTTACCTCGTACAAAAGCATTTAATGCTAATGTAAAAGCACCTACACAAAACATTAGAGAAGCAAAAAGACTTTTAAAAGAGGCTGGGTACGATAAAAAAAATCCCTTTACTTTTGAGATAGTCACATCAAATTCTAGCCCTGTAAGACCATATGCTGCACAAATTCTGCAGTATCAGCTGGAAAAAGCCGGGGTTATTGTAAAGCTTAGGGTTATGGAGTGGCAGGCATTTTTAAATATGGTAGTATTTCCACATAAGTTTGACACGATTTTGCTTGCATGGGGACTTTCATCTACTCCAGACCCATATCAATTTTGGCATAGTGACAGCGATAAACAAGGGAGTTTTAATCTCATTGGGTATAAAAATCTCAAAATAAATAAGGAAATAGAGGAATCTCAAAGTATCACCGATAGGGATAAATTGGCTTCTATGTGGAGAAGTATGTTTAAAACTATAACAGATGATAATCCATACCTCTTTTTGTATATTCCTAATGCTATCACAGTGGTAAACAAAAATATTAAGAATATTGAACCAAGTTTGAGCGGTATTTGGCATAACTATATAAAGTGGGAGAAAGATGAATGATTATACTTTTTGATTTAGATGGAACACTCATAGACTCGACTGACGCTATCTTAGAGAGTTTTCATCATTCTTTTGATACTCATAAATTTCCACATGCAAAAGATGCTGATATTAAAGCCCTTATAGGCTATCCCCTTGATGTAATGTATACAAACTTAGGAATAGGCGAAGATGAAGTATGGAATTTTGTTTCAACATACAAGAACCATTATAGAAAAATATCCACACAAAAAACAACTCTACTTGCTTGTGCAAAAGAGGCGGTAGAACAAGCAAGTGAATTTGCAGTTTTAGGAATTGTAACTACAAAAACAGCTGAGTATTCTAGAATCTTGATGGAACATTTCGGTTTGATGGATTATTTTGAAGTTTTAATCGGTAGAGAAGATGTACAAAATCCAAAACCGCATTCTGAGCCAATCCTTAAAGCAATAAACATATTAAACTTAAAGGCAAAAGAAGTATGGATGATTGGTGATACAAAATTAGACCTAATCTCTGCAAAAAATGCTGGAGTAAATTCTATAGGTGTTCTAAGCGGCTATGATAGTTATGAAATAATAGAACAATATACCGATGTAATTCTTGATGATGCCCTTGAGGCTGTGAAGTTTTTAAAAAGCAGGAATATATAACACAAATAGCTTAGTTAATAGATAAGAGTAAATTCATCAAGCTGTATTTAAGAGCAAGTTGCCTAAAATACAAAATACTAGAATCTATAGAAAAAATACAAAGTTTCTTGAAAAAACTTAAGGAGAATTTATGCTAGAAATTAGATGGCATAGTCGTGCTGGCCAAGGTGCTGTAACAGGTGCAAAGGGTTTGGCAGATGTAATTTCGACAACAGGTAAGCATGTGCAAGCATTTGCATTTTACGGATCTGCTAAGCGTGGGGCAGCAATGACTGCTTATAATCGTGTTGATGATAAAGTGATTATGAATCATGAAAAGTTTATGGCTCCGGACTATGTTCTGGTGATTGACCCTGCGCTACTTTATACTACCGATGTAACTGTTAATCATAAAGAAAATACTATTTATATTATTACTACTCATATGAATGCTCAAGAACTCGTAGCTTCACAGCCTAAATTAGAGGGTAAAGTTATTCACACGATAGATTGTATTAAAATTGCTCAAGAAACAATTGGAAAACCTATTCCTAATACACCGATGCTTGGAGCATTAATGAAAATTTCTGGCATGTATAAAATAGATTTTTTCAAAGATAACATGATAAGAGTACTTGGTAAATTGCCACAGAAAATTATTGATGCAAACATGGTCGCTATTCAGCGTGCATACGACGAAGTAAAATAAGGAGCTGATGATGGCTAATACAGGTTGGGACGAGTTTGAAATCGGAGCTATGCTTCGTACATTTGATGGCAAAATAGATGACATTGCAGGAACGCTTCAAGAGGATCGTACATATTCACAAAATAGTTCTTTTTCTGCTAGTGTAGCTGATTGGAGGATTGAGAAGCCAATATTTAGTAAAGATTTTTGTATTGATTGTCAATTTTGTTGGATATATTGTCCGGATATCTCTATAATCGCTAGAGATAAAAAGATGATTGGTATAGATATGGATCACTGCAAAGGTTGTGGTATCTGTGTTGAGGTTTGTCCTACAAACCCTAAATCATTACTGATGTTTCCAGAACAAGCAGATGAAGAAGCAGAGTTGGCACAATGGCCTGCAAAAGAAAGTAAGGAAAAATAATGGCATTTGATAAAATGGAATTAAAAGATATTGAAGTGTGGGATGGAAACTTTGCAGCTGCTCAAGCTTTAAGACAATGTCAAATTGATGTTGTTGCAGCTTACCCTATTACTCCATCAACTCCTATTGTTGAAGGTTATGGAAAATTTCTGGCTGATGGTTATATTGAAGGTGAATTTGTAATGGTTGAGTCTGAGCATGCTGCTATGAGTGGATGTATTGGTGCTTCTGCTGCAGGTGGTCGTGTTGCGACAGCAACATCTTCTCAGGGATTTGCGCTTATGGTTGAAACACTTTATCAGGCATCTGGTATGAGACTACCGATTGTTCTAAATGTTGTTAATCGCGCATTAGCAGCTCCACTTAATGTTAACGGTGACCATTCAGATATGTATTTAGGTCGTGATAGCGGCTGGATTCAACTTGATGCTTATTGTCCTCAAGACGCTTATGATTTAAATTTCATAGCATTCAAAGTTTGTGAGGACCACGAGGTGAGACTTCCGTGTATGGTTCACCAAGATGGGTTTATGACTTCTCATACGGCTCAAGGCGTTCATACTTTACCTGATGATACTGCTTATGGCTTTATTGGTGACTTTAAGCCGATGAATGACATGCTGGACTTTGAGCATCCTGTAACACATGGTGTTCAGACTGAAGAAGACTGGCACTTTGAGCATAAAGCTCGTCAACATCATGATCTTATGACAAAAGTTATGCCTAAAATTCAGGCTGCATTTGACTCGTTTGAAAAGCTTTCAGGCCGTAAATATAATATAGTTGAAAAATATGATATGGATGATGCTGATGTATGTGTAGTTTGTTTGGGTACTTCGGTTGAAACTGCCAGAGAAGTTGCGACAGAGATGAGAGAAAAAGGTATCAAAGCAGGTGTAGTTGGTATACGTGTAATTCGTCCGTTCCCATTCTTTGAAATAGCTGAAGCTCTTAAGGGTGTTAAAGCTATCGCAACACTTGATCGTTCATCTCCAAATGGTGCTCCCGGTATGTTATTTAATGAAATCGCAGGTGCATTGTTTAATACAAATACAAAAGCAATGCTCTCCGGATATGTTTATGGTTTAGGTGGTCGTGATTTAACGAAGGCACATTTAGTAAGTCTTTACACTGAACTTCAGGCAAATGTTGATGCAGGAAAAGTAACAACACAATTACAACAGTTTATCGGTGTTCGTGGACCGAAACTATCATTTTTAGATCAAAACGCAAATAATTCTGTAGATGAAGCTAGTTTAAATAACATGAGTAAGGCAGAAGTTGTAGCCTGTGCAAAATCATTAAACATAAAAGTTTTAGTAAAAGATTCAAAAGCAACAGCAATTGAAAAGATACTTGCTGGTTCAAAATAAAAGGAGAAAGCCATGAGTGAAATAAAAAAAATAAAAAACTTAAAAGAGTTTTCAACGTCTGCTGATCGTTTTGAAGGTGCAAACCTTTTGTGCCCTGGTTGTGCTCACTCAATCATTGTTCGTGAAGTATTAAATGCTACGAACGATGATTTAGTCCTTTCAGCATCGACTGGTTGTCTTGAAGTTTGTACTGCTGTTTACCCATACACTTCTTGGGATGCATCTTGGATTCATATCGGTTTTGAGAATGGTTCAACTGCGGTTGCCGGCGCAGAAGCTATGCATAAAGCACTTAAAAGTAAAGGTCGCCTCAAGCAGCCAGACCGTAACCCTAAATTTGTTTCTTTTGCAGGTGATGGTGCGTCTTATGATATCGGTTTTCAGTGGATTTCCGGCTGTATGGAACGTGGACATAATATGATGCATGTCGTACTTGATAACGAAGTATATGCAAATACCGGTGGACAACGTTCATCTTCTACCCCAATCGGTTCAAGTACCACAACAGCTCCGGCTGGTCGTGTAAGCTATGGTGAGAAGAAAAATAAAAAAGACATGGTTTCTATTATGGCTTCTCATGGTATTCCATATTCTGCACAAGTTGCTCCAAACAAATGGAAAGACATGGTTAAAAAAATTCAATATGGTATGGAAGTTGAAGGACCTGTATTTATTAATGCAGTTTCACCTTGTACTACTGAGTGGAAATTTGATCCAAAAGATACTATGCATTTGACTGATCTTTCTACTGATTCTTTAGTTTTCCCATTATATGAAATTATTGATGGGCATGAGTTAAATATCACTTACAGACCAAAAAATGTTGTTCCTGTTGAAGAGTATTTAGCAGCACAAGGTCGTTTTAAGCACCTTTTTAAAGATGAGTACAAATACTTAATCAAAGAATGGCAAGAACGCGTAGACGCAAACTGGGCGTATCTTAACAGAAGAGAAGAAGCTCGCGTTTAAAAAGTAAAAGTTCTATCTTCGGCGCATCTTGCGTCCAACTCAGACACGGCATACTATAGTATAGCCTTAGTCTGAGTTAAACACAATCTACACCAAATCTAAAACTTTTTTGGATTTATTTCTTAGCTGCCAAAATTATTTTTCCACTTAACTTTTTCACTTCAACAAATATAAATCAAAAGACGATAAAATACCAACATAAAATCGCACTATTGCAATGGGCTTACTGCCGAAGTAAACCAAGCGTTAGCGTAGCAAAAGGAATTACTTCCTTTTGCGTGATAAAATAGATGAAGGGTTTCCTTCATTTTATAAAATAAAATTAAGGAATTTTACATGCCATTATTAGACTCTTTCACAGTTGACCATACAATCATGCCGGCTCCGGCAGTTCGCAAAGCTAAGGGGATGAAAACACCAAGTGGGGATGAGATTACAGTATTTGATTTACGATTTGTTAAACCAAATGAAGAGATTTTATCTCAAGAAGGTATTCATACTTTGGAGCATCTTTTTGCTGGATTTATGAGAGAGCATTTAAATTCGGCTAAAACTGAGATTATAGACTTATCCCCTATGGGTTGTCGTACAGGGTTTTACATGAGTGTTATTGGAGATCCAAGCGAAGAAACTGTATCAGATGCTTGGGAAGCTTCTATGAAAGATGTACTTGAGGTTAAAA
>Ga0316206_1001434_pt1 | contig 20954 bp, 24 predicted proteins | sample 6monthpyrite_MG_FD_204942 | JGI IMG/M metagenome (GOLD analysis project Ga0316206, IMG submission 204942) | Microbial mat bacterial communities from mineral coupon in-situ incubated in ocean water Damariscotta River, Maine, United States -... | ecosystem: Environmental > Aquatic > Marine >... | reverse complement strand
AATTGTTGCTCAAAAGTATAGGAATAGACGAAAAAGATTTGGATTACGGTTTAATTTGATATGTGCTTTGATAAATTGGGATAGAGGATTCGCTGTTGTTTGATGGGTTATGCAAGAAGTCTAATGACATAATTTGATTTTAATTTGTAAGATTTTTAGGAGTTATATAAATGGTAGCACACTTTAATTACTAGTGCAAAAAAATCTATATATTTATATAGATTTTTTTTGTTTATTTATCTTTAGAGAGAACACCTAGTAATTCATCGAGTTTTTCATTAACTTTTATGGCACTTTCTAGTTCTCTTTGTTTTGCTTGTGTTTTGGCTATGGCTTCTTCTTGTTTTTTCTTTTCTTCTGCTATTTGTTGGTCTAATCTCATAAATTCTGCGATTAGTTCATCATCGGTTTTTTGTTTTACTTCCTCTGCATATAAAAAATTACATAATAATACTATTGTAAAGATTATTTTTTTCATTTTATTTCCTAATTCATTGTTGATTGTCTCTCTAAAATGAGAGTTATTTAAAAAGGTTGTTTGAAGAGTTGATCATTCAACTCTTCATTTATATCATTTACAATTTACAGAGTCAGGTTTAATACCCAATGCTTTAAACTTCTCCCAAGCTAATGCTTCAGCTTCACTTTTGTTATCTGCAACTACATTTACCATTTTGTCTGGCTTACCATTTTTGTAAGCCCAACATTCATATTTCATTGACATTTTAAATTCTCCTTATTGTGGACTGCACCATCCAATCACATATTCCTATAAGTTGCCTTATAACCTATCGTGTTTATTTTTTCCCGTATTGAGCATCATGTGCTTTCTTTTTTGTATCTGACACTTGCTTTTCTACTGCTGTTTTAGCTTTGCTTCCAACGGCTTCTTTTCTCTTTTCTTTATTATTGCTACTATTTAAACCCACATTTTCCTCCTTTTTTCGATGTTTTATTACTTATATCAAGTAATATTACTCAAAAGAAGTTTATTTATTCCTTAAAATAGAGAAAATTATTCGTATTGAATAAAAAAGGCTTTATTATGAATGTAGCAGATAAAATAAACTTTCTATTAACTGAAAAAGATATGACAAAAAGAGAGTTTGCTACAAAACTCTTAGAATTAGAACCAAGATTAGATGGAACAGGGAAGCCACCGAGTGAATCTACAGTATATGGTTATTTAAATGGTGGTAGAGAGATTAAAATAGAATTGATACCTTATATTGCCGAAGCCTTAGGAGTTAACGAACAAGAGCTTTTTAGTAGTGATATTGAATATGCAAATGAATATAACTATAGGCACTCAAAAGAGGCTAGAGAGATTTTAGATTTATTGCAATATGCTCCTAAGGGTGCGGTTGAGGATGTTAAGGGGTATTTGTTGAAGTATAAGGTGGTTTTTGATGGTGGGGTTGAAAATAAATTATCATAGATTATTTTATGCTTGAACTAGATAATAAGATTTTAACAAACTATCTTCCTCTCTTTTTGATATATGCATTCACATTGAAGCTATTTTATATCTGACTCTTTCTCCAAATTCTTCTCAAAACATCTCTCATAATATTTTAGGGTATATTAATGCAAAATTTTGCAAGTCCTCATCTTTTATTTTTAATAAGCTTTTTTCAAGCTGATTTCCTTGATTTATTCATCATCAATAAATTCATTTTTCTATATCATATTTGATATAATTTTGTATCATTAAAAATCATATAAGGGCAGTTTCATGCTCATTTAAATAATTTTCTCAAATAGCTTGTAATAATATAGTAATTGGATTTGAGGAAGAAAATCACATACTATTTCAATAGTTTATAAATTTTTCTTTCACTTCTCTTGTAATATTAACATTTCCATTTTCGAGAATATCTCAAATAATTTTTGAATCTTCAGTATTTTTAATTTTTGAAGCTAATAATTTGGCTTTATTTAAATCTTTTTCTTGCTGTTGATTTTCTTCTTTTTGTAATTCACTGATGTTTTTGTTTTGTTCTTCTGTATTCAAGGCAGATACAGTGGTAGTCTTACAATAAAGTTTATCTAATTCATTTATATTTTTTGCTCAGTTTTCTTTCATTGTTACTATAGCTTTTAATGCTAATCAATACATATCATTAATATTAAATGGTCTACTTTCAACATCTAATTTATTTTCTATAAGAGTGTCTTTAAAAGCCATTTTTACTAAAATTTTATTTTCTTGGATAAATTTTTTTACTAATTCAACTTCTTTGTTAATGAGTTCATAACTATTTTCAGATATTTCAAAATGATTTATTCACATATTACTAGATTTATATATAAAATACTATAACATATTCTCATACTTTTCAATATATTGCAAATATATATTTGCTAACTAGTATCTTTAATACAAAAAAAGATAATATACTTGAATCAAATGAAGGATAATAGGTAATTATAGGTTTGTTAATATATATAGTTTTATTTATTTCAATATTGTTTTTAGTTGCGAGTATTTATTCTTTAACTCATATAGTTAATATATATAACATATTATTTGCACTAATTGGGTTTATAGGTTCCGTAGTTGGTATTAAAAATCACTTTGAACAAAAAAGAAATAAAATAAACCATCTCGATATTTTTACATCAATTGCTTTAAAACAAGAATACTTTACAAATCGAGTAAGCGAAATAAACAAAATCTTAGAGTTATTAAATGCTAATCACAAAATCATTAATGTATATGGAAATAAGGGAGTTGGAAAAACAGAATTTTTAAAAATTATTGCTGATTATGTAAATAATAATATTAATAAGAAGTTAAATAACTTTTTAATTAAAAACAATATTAAAAAACAAAAATATAAAAATATAAAAAACTATAGAATAATATATTTTGATCTGTCTGATAAGATGGGTATACAAGAAATAATTAATGAAATATTTTCAAAACTGTTTTCCAACATAATAATAAACGACAATAAATCCTATCATCATTTTTTAAATGAATTAGAAAACATATATAGTAATCAAAATATGATATTTATTTTTGATAATTTTAATAATGAAGCCTTAAAAATAGAATTGATAAAAACAATTCAAGAACATCAGTCTCAACGAAGTGCTGATTTATTTATAATCGGTTCAATAAATGAGTTTATTAGTTATACTGAAAATATTTTTTATATAGAGATTGAAGCACTTGAAGATATGCAAGTAATAAAAGAATTTGCACTTAAAAAAGGAATAGACTTATCAGATGAGGCAGTAGATAGATTATATAGTATGAGTTATGGATTACCAATATATTTAAATCTTATCTTGCACAACGAATTAATTTCAACAAATAGTAGATTACTAAAATTAAATATTAATGACTATCTCATTCAGATACTATCTAATTTAGATGAAGAAACAATGAAAGTTTTAAAATATTGTGGATTTTTAAGTGCTTTAAATACAACATTAAATATTAGTGTATTTATTGAGCTAGGATTTAATACATCACAATTAAAAATATATTTAGAAAAACTTGTTAAAAATTCATTACTTATTGATTTAGAAAATAACAATTATAAAGTGCATGATATCATTACAGATTTTATAATAGAATACCATTTAGTTAATTCAAAACCTATTAGTATGAATTTAAAGCATTATTACAAAAAAAAGCAACAGTATAAAGAGGTAGTCATATATAGTCTACTTACAAATGATTTTTCAGATAAAGAATTAATCATAAAAATAATAACCAAAGAAATAGATAATGACAACTTAGCATACTTATTTACATTAGGAGAATTAATACGCAAATATCAATATGTTAATTCATTGTATACAATAGATAAAGAGATATATAACTATTTGATTTATTCATATCTGTATATGAAAATGGGAATGGGAGATTATTTAGGTGCAGAAGATTTAGTTGACAACCTTCTAACTGGACAAATTAAGTTAGTTCACATATCTGATATTTCATCAGATATAGAGTTTGAATTTAATTATTTAGTTGCTGACTTACTTCACTTACAAAATAAATACACTAGAGCTATTAATGATTTTGGAATGTTATTAGATATTGCAAAAAACAATAACATATTTCATGATAAAATTCCTAAATGTATGTGGGCTATAGCTCATTCTGGTAGACATCAAGCTGAGGACTTAAAAGCTGTACTTAATGATTACAATGATTGTTTAAATTTCTCTTTAAAATATAACAATATTAAGTATTTATGCAGAGCTATTAATGGAAAGCTATGTATAAACTTAGCATTTGATAATTTAAACTATAATTATTTAGAAGAGATAAATAAAGTATACCAATATGCTGACAAATATAATTTCTTAGATAAAATTGTTTTATCAACAATGAAATATAATGCAATATTCTTAAGAAAAAATATGAATTTTATACTTTCCAAAGATTATTTAGATAGAGCATATAAAGAACATAACAAAGCCGGTAGAAGATTGGTTGCAGATTTGGAGTTTGAGTATGGAGAGCACTTTAGAAAATTAAAAAAATATAAAAAAGCATATAGTTATTATAAAAAAGCCTACGATTTTGGGAAAGCCAATAATGATAGGAATTTATATACTCATTCAATGTTAGGTATCATATTAGTTGAATTAATATCAGATGAGCTCTTTTTTCATGATAATAACACCGAAATAAAAAAGTCTTTAGTTCAAAATATAAAAACTTCTTCAGAAGCGAATATCAATATTAATAAAGTGCAATCTAAAATAATTCTAGAGTATGTAAAGTATGATATTAATTCAAATAATTATGGCTTTGACTCATACTTAAAACAATTAAATCTCAATAAGGAATACAACATTTATAAAAATTTAAATAAAGACACATTAGCAGAGTTAGATTTGATAATGTTATAAATTTATTATGCTATCAAATTTCATAGCGATATCTTCAGAAAAAGTAAAATGTAAATTTTTATCTTTGTTAATTTTATTAATAAGTTCATATATTTCAATCTCATCATTATTGTCTCTAATCTTTGATAATAGTAAAGCTATATCTTTTAATTTATCTTTATCCCAGTTATATCTTGATATTTCCTGAACACCAATTCTTATGCCTGAATAGTTAAAAAGTTTTTTAAACTTCTCATTTACAGTAACATTATAGTATGTGCAGTTATTATAGAAGTCTTTCAATTGATTAGAATTCATTTCTAAAAAGACTTGATGCGTTTTTGAATATATATTATTCTTTTGAATGACATTAAAACCTAATTTATTTAATTCTTTCCCTAAAATTTGAGAGCTATTGATTATTTGTTGTGCATACTCCTTACCAAAATACTCTAATTCTTTTAATGTAAATAGTAAACTAAGAACTTGGTGCATTTGTGTATTTCTTAAATAGGTTGGATTTATTTGAGTGTCTATTAATTTTGCTATTTCCATATTTTTTATAAGAATTAAACCCTTAGTTGGACCAGGTATAGTTTTATGTGTTCCCCCTACTAAAATAATATTTTCATACTCTTCAAGAGGATTTGGTAAAACTCGTCCAGCAATGAGTCCTAATGTTTGTGTTGCATCATAAATAATATATACATCTTTTTTTATAATTAAATTTTTAAAATCAGGTGGAAATAAAATATCAGAAGGAGAAAATAAAACAATTTTGATATTTTCTCTTTCTATTATTTCATTTATTTTTTTTATATTAAAATTATAGTTTTCGTAATCATAAGGCATCTCAATTATTTTTAAGCCTAACCTTGAGCATACATAAGGCATTGATGCATGTGCCCCTGCATCAGGCATATGTAATAAAATCTTGTCACCACTACTTGCTAAGGACATTAATAATGTTGTTACCGTATTCATTCCTGATAATGTTCTTGGATCAGAATAATTTGCATCAAATAAATTTTTACAACTTTCATTTATTAATTCATATATTGGAAATAGTGATTTGCTACCTATAAAATTATCTTCTTCTTGATAGCTAATTGTTCCTCCCATAATATACTTTTCCTGCAGTTCTGAATTTAATGGAATTCTTGCAAAATCCGACATTATATTTTCCGCTGCACATAGTGGAATACTTTTATTATTTGAATCTTTAAATTTTATAATAATATCTTTAAATTTATTATAAAAGCTATCTATATTTTTCATTGATAATTACCTATTATCAGTTATTCATCTACAAAATTAAAATGTCTCCGAGGGTGTTTTGTATCAAGTATTTTCTTTTGCTGCTTCATATTAACTTGAGTATAGATTTGCGTAGTAGATATTGATGAATGTCCTAGCATATGTTGAATATATCTAATGTCCACACCCTCTTCTAACAGTAATGTAGCGAATGAATGTCTAAACATATGAGGAGTAATATATTTGGATAATCCTGATAATTTTTGATACTTATGAATCATTAATCTAACCGACTGTTCTGAAAGCATATTGCCTAATCTATTTACAAAAAAGTATTCTGATTCACTAGAATAGATTTTAAATGAATCTAAATATTCTTTAATCTGTTTTTTAACTTCACTATCGCATATATGTATTATTCTTTCTTTTGAACCCTTTCCAAATATTTTAATAATACCTGCTTGTAAGTTGACATTATTTTTTTCTAAACTACAAAGTTCAGAAACCCTTATGCCCGTACTAAACAATATTTCAATAACTGTTATATCCCTAAGTAGTGCTTTATAACTGTATCTTTCTAAATATTTAAAATTTTCTTTTAGTGTATATAAATATTTTAGTAGTTTTCTTATTTCTTTGAGTTCCATGGTTTTAGGGAGCATTTTTGGCTCTTTAATTGAAAGGTTCATTTTTCGAAATGGATTAATTATTATCTCTTCATCAAATTCCAAATAATTAAAAAAAGCTTTTATTACAGCCAACTTTCTTTTTATAGTTTTAGCTTTTAAGTTTAAACCATATAGATTTTGAACATACTCTTTCAAAATATTTTTATCAAATTCTTTGATATCCATATTTTGATAATTTTTAAACTCTTTAAATTGATTTAAATCTATATGATAAGCTTGTAAAGTTTTTGAACTTAGATTTTTTTCAAATTCACAATGAAATTTGAAACCCTTAATTGCCTCAGTTAGTAGCATATATTATCCTTGAAATTTTTGCTAATATTACTACCTTTATAAGCTAGATGCTTTGAAAATGTAATTTAATGTAAATATCAATTGTGTTTTATTTATGCCCTGTAGCAGTACGATGAGTGAAAACGACTATACATTCTTATTTTCCCTCAAATAAGAGAGAATTAATAGCTTCTATTAATTCTCTCTCACTTATTGGGAAGTCAAGCTATGTTTGAACCGTGTGACCTTTTTCATGTGCTTCTAAGTCTGTAATTTGTATTCGCATAGCTTTAAACCGCTACTTTTTTTTGATATTCATTTTTCACTTTTTTACACCCATACTTAGCCTTTATATCATCCATACTCTTTGGCTTAGGACTTCGCCCTTTCATCTCTCCGTAATACCATATCTTCTTTTTTGAAGCCCATTTAAATTTTAATCCTTTTAACACTTCCTTTATAGCCCTAGTATCTCCCTGTAACCAAATCCAAGACCCGACAACTTCAATAATGATATCTTCATAATGAAGAATTTGAGAGATAACTTTCTCTAACTCCAAATCAAACTCACTATCTTCTGCAAACTTAACACCATTTTCTAATATATGGTTATATACCTCATTAAGTATTTTAAACTTTTCTGTAGAGCCACCAACATCAGGGTGAAGTTCTTTAGCTAAATCTTTGTATATCTTCTTAGCCTCGTTAATTCCATCAATACCTTTAAACTCATTTTCAATTTCTGCCTTAGTCATAGTAAGCCTTTTCTCAAATATTTTTAAAAATGTTTGTCGGCTAAAAGTCGAAACTAAAGTGATAGCAAAAAGCTTTCACGACAAACATATTCTTTTGGGCTTAAATGCCCTTTTGAACAAAGACCGAGAATGAATTAAATTTAGAGAAAAATACTACTTGTATTATTTTTATATAGATTTACATTCGTAAAAATTCTCGTGTCTCAAAATGGTTTTTAAGTTCTAAAAAGAACTTCATAAATTAAGTAGGTTTACCTTGTAGGTATTAGAGGAGTGGGAACGACTATATTTTTTAGGGAAGAGTAGAGACCAAGGCTCTACTGTGGCAATCAGAGATGAAGGCTCTGATTTTGAAAGCACTTAATAATACTATCAACAAAAAAATGAACTAGCCCCTTTGAGAATTAAACTGTAACTTTTTCTATAAACATTGTTATTTTTTAAATTATTATTAATATAATTTAAGCATTATAAATATATAGTTATTGATACGGTATAAATTTTGCTTTAAATAAAATGAGATTAGGAGTCAAGTGGTTTATTTGGATAAAGAATGTTATCAAACATTTAAAAAGAGAGAAGGTTTTTTAGAGTACTTTGGGATAATTTTTTCAGAATTTGAAAAAAACAATTCAAAAATTTGTCAAAATCATAGAGAAGAGATGAGAAGATTATCTGAAAAATTTCATAAAAGTATAATAAAAGCTACTTTATTGAAAACAAAGGAAGAGAGATTGAAAATTCAACAATCAAAGTATCCTATACTTATAAATATTCTTTGTGATCAAGTGCGTCAATATAAGTGTTTAGAAGGAACAGAATATGCCTTAGCACTATTGCCTGACTGGAGAAGAAATTTCAACATACCAAGAAAAAAAGCATGTTTTGATTCAAAATATATGGATTATTATCAAAATGAAAATTCCGATTGGTATCATGCAATTAATATATATATTAATAAGAATTATCCATGCAAGTAACTAAAAATTATCAAACTAATACATGTGTAAAAGATTTTACTAAAGAATCTTCTATTTTTAATAAATCTGCAAAGCCGATTTTAAAAAAAATAAACAAACTCATATTTGAAGATATTGAAAATGAAGAGGACGATTTTTTAGAGCTTCTAGATTCACTTGAAAAACATTATATTGATTCTTCAGTAATAAATAAAACTGAAGAGATGAAAAAAGCATTTGAAAACATCATGGGTCTAGATTTTCATTGTAATAAAGATGTTTTATATGACTTTGAGGGTGCTTTATTTGAAGAATTATCATATTGTTTAAAAAGACAAAATAAAGGTGGAAAGGGCTATTTTACAAATTTTAATCAATTCGAATCTTTTCTAGGAGTCAAACAAAATTCCCTACATCAAATACTTTTTGATAAAACTTACAACTTTAATAAAATTAATAAAACAACTTATAATAAATTAATTAAGTTCCTAAACTTATTCTCAGATGTCAATGAATTAAATGAAAGTTTAATAAAATGCTCTGATATTTGGCTAAAACAAAAACCAATAAATAAAATAGAATCTGGAGCATTAAGTATTAAATTATTTGAAATATTAGATAAATCTTCATACTTTAATAATTCACACAATCAAGATATAGAATTGATTATCTATAAAAATAAATTTAGGTCTATTATAAAAAACCTAATTAATACTGCTGATATAGAAAAAATATCTGAGAAAACAAAAATGCCCCTTCTACTTGAAATGATAGCTTGAGAAAATAAGCATTAAAAATTTAGAAGAGTTATTTCTTATAACTACTTTATAAAAGTTCTAATATTAGATACCTTGTGGTTACTATATGCCTCTAAATTCGTTATATAAGCTTTCATCAATAAACCATTTTCTCAAATGTTTTGAAAAGTATTTGGCGACTGCAAGTCGAAATAAGCGAAAAGCGAAAAGCTTTCAAGACAAACATTTTCTTTTGGGCTTAAATGCCCTTTTGAACAAAGACCGAGATTGAATTAAATTTAGAGAAAAATACTACTTGTATTATTTTTATATAGATTTACATTCGTAAAAATTCTCGTGTCTCAAAAGGGTTTTAAGTTTTAAAAAGAACTTCATAAATTAAGTAGGTTTACCTTGTAGATGTTAGAGGAGTGAGAACGACTATATTTTGTAGGGAAGAGTAGAGACCAAGGCTCTACGGCAGTAATCAGAGAGGGTGGCTCTGATTTTAATCTTTAAGCGGGAGTGTTCAAAAATCTCTTAAATTTACAATGCTAATATAAAGTTATCAACAAAAAAAGGGAATTACTCCCTCTTTTCAGCTCTTGCTTGTCTATTATTTATCGCTTGAATAAAACCTGACTCTTTCTCAATAGATATACAATTTCTGCCTACCTTATAAGAAGCTACACCAGTTGTACCACCTCATGCGAATGTATCTAATACTATGTCATTTGGATTAGTAAAAACTTCAACAAGACCACCTATAAGGAATTCAGGCTTTTCTGTAGGATGATTACTTTGTTTATTTTTTCATATCTCGTAATTAAGAACATTCTTCATCTTTGACTGATTTAAAAAATTAAAAGTTCTTGGCTTATTGTAGTTTCATCCATCATTAACTAACCAAACTCAAAACTCATGACAACTTCTAAAACCATTCTTTTTATACTGCATTTGAGGATTTGTTTTATTAAAAATTATAGGATTACGAAAACTAAATAATCATTTTCTTTGCATCTCATAAGCTAACCACCCTGCATAACGATAACTAAAAAAGAGTACCAAACTAGCATTAGGTTTTAATACTCTTTTGTACTCTTGGCACACTTGAAATACGAACTCTATATATTTATCTTGAGAATCCCATTTATCCCACTCTCAAAAGTCTGCTTTAACTATCTTGCCTCATCTCTTTGTCAGTCATGGATGATTAGAAATATTATAAGGGAAATCCGCACATATAAAATCTATGCTGTTATCAGGTAGTTTTTTCATAACTTCAATACAATCTCATTGAATAACTTTGTGTACTGCATTTTTCATAATTTAAAAAATTACAAATATAAAATAGTAGGACAATTAATCCCACCAATTAATCACAATGCGAGTAATAGCTGTCAAATGTAGTATTTTGCTACCTTTTATATTTATTTATGCAAAATATGGTTTTTGAAAAAATTGGATATTATCTATAGATGATTAGGTTAGTCTGATGATTTTTAGGAGTAAAATATTTTCAAAAAACATTTTATAGCTGTTAGTTTTTAAGAGGTGGTTTTAGTAAAAAACACCCTTAAAACCGCTTATTGTATGATTAAAAAGGTGGTTGATTGACTCATCGTTGATATTCTTCGGGAGAATTGATTATGGTGTAAAGAAAGATAATTGAGTCTATTTGCTATAATAAAAAATTATTGTATGGAGAAACTGTGAACTCAACTAATATTGCACTAAATAAAGCTAATCAAGAGATTCAAGATAGTATAAAAAAAATTAAAGAGTTATGTGAAAATTTTACCTATGGGGAACTAGCTTATTGTATTTATTATGTACACACTGTTAGAATTTTAAAATATGGGGAATTAAAAAGTATTACAAATATGAGTATTGATAGATTTAATGATGTCTTGAAACATACTCTGTCATGTATATTTAAATATTCAGATATATCAATGATTCCAAAATCAGATTATTCAATAAATCTTAATAAGGCTATCTTGATAACCAAAATTTCAAATCATATTCACAATTTGCATGAATTTTCTTCTTATTTTACTATATTAGATGAAGTTGAGCTTATAGGGGAAAGAAATCAACATGTAAAATTAGATTTTTCAAAAATTATGGATGATCCAGTTAAACAAAAATCTTTTGAGTACTCTGCACGATTTCAAAGAGCAAATAGCCGTGTAAATAGTGAACCATTATCCCATATAGCTTTATTGGATATATTTGCAACAAAATATATCCAATATGATTCAATATCAAATAAAATTTTTGGTTTAACTATAAAAGAAATAAAAACAAAATTAAATGAATTATTGAATATTTATTTCAAGAATATAAAAAATAATGAAAAGAATATGTCTTTTCTTAAAAATGGTAATATTGATATGCAATCAATAGAAACAATAAGACAAGTAGTAAAAAGTTTTATTATTGATGAAAAAATAATATTTAAGATTTTTGGTAAAAATGGAATGAAATTTGTTCGTCAATTTACTTTTAAAAAATCTGATTTTAAATCTCATGAATTAAACTACCATTATATTGAACGAAAACCTTTTTTAAAAATTAAAAATGATTATATTATCGTTCCAGAACTATTATTAGATAGCTTATTAAATAACTTTCATTATACATTATTAGAAAATAAAGACTATTCAGAAAAGCATAAAAAAACTATGTCAGATATTTTTGTAAATGAAATTTCAGAAATTGGACAAAAATATAATTTTTCTTATATTGACTCCGAGCTAGAATTATATAATGGTAAAAATAAACTGGGAGATATAGATTTAATACTAAGAAATAAAGATGATGATTATGATATTTTAATTGAGGCTAAAAATCATACAGTGCCCCTTTCTGTTTATTTTGCTGACCATAACAAAGTAAATGCTAGATTAAAAGAATTACAAGATAATTGGGAGATTAAAGTTGATAAAAGGTATAAGCATCTTCTTGAAAACTATGAAAAGTACAATATTAAAAAGAAATTTAAATACATAATAGTTAGTAGATACCCAGAAATATTATCTCATCATTCAGACTATTTAGTATTGTCTATTGATGAATTTGATTTTTATCTTCAAAATAGTGCAAAATACATAAGTTTTTACGATTTATATCATGAGTTATATGCTGAGGAGAATTGGGATTATCAAGATGTAGAAACTCTTATGCAAGAAACGTTAGGTTGTAAAATAGTTTAATTTTTAATCTTATCAATCACATACTGCCACTTATCAATTTTATCAAATAGCTTGATAATCCAATTTTCTAATGTGTGATGATTTTTACTCGTCTCCCACCATTCGTCATTTAAAGTAGAAGCCTGGTTAAGATTGCACTCTTGACCAGGCTTTTTTAGTGCATTTAAAGCCAAAAAATGATTATTAATAGGTGTGTGGGAACTTAAAATTTCAGACCTTATATTTCATCCAAAAACTATGTCGAAAACTAGCTGTATTACTTCAGGGTTTTCCCTTTGTAGAACTAGCTTATCAAGGTGTGTGAGAACTTTTTGAGAGCATTTTTTAAATCTCTCTAAAGATAGATTATTTCACTTATCTTTTTTCTTTAAATGTAATGATGTGATACTCTTTTTTATTTCTTGTATCTCCTTATTTTGAGCTTCAAGCAAATCAGGAAAGTTAATAAGTTTACTTACGTTACTTGCTATAAAATCTTTTTTAGTCTCAAGTTGTGTAATACTATTTTCAATATCTTTATTTTCTTCCAGAGATTCAAACTTTCTGCCATTATATATTTTTTCAGATATAAAATTAAATACTGCCAATCACTCTTTCGTAAAATTTAGTTTAGAGAATAACTCTACAATTTTACTGTGTATTTCTTCTCTTTTTAAACTGTAGTTTCTGTGCTTTGCACCTTTTTTTCATCTACAAGCATAATAGTGATGATATTTTCAATTTCTAGACCTTGATTTTTCTGCCGTTAAGTATCATCAACATTCAGGACACTCTATAACTTTTACATAAGGATATTCAGGGTTATAATTTTTAGGTCTTTGGATGATTGGCTTTTCTAGTTGAGTTTCTCATCTGTAATATTCAATTAGAATTTCATTATCACTAATAATATTGATTTGATATTTTCATCTATTAGCTTTGTTCCATAAGTCAATGCTCACTAATCAGCTGTAAGGTGTCTTTATCGCTTTATTTCAAGTCCACTCTTCACATATGATTCAAGCATAGACAGTTGATTTAATGTATCTTTGAAGCTGTTCAGAAAAGAGTTTTACTCATCAAACGGTTCATATAACATCTGTTTTTGCTAAATTCCATTTATCTCTTTGCCTTGAGGTATATCACATCAAATTAATTTTATCAGTAATCTCTTTATCACTTAAATCTCATCTAGCTTTTAGCTCAAACATCTTTTTTATATATATGCTCTCTTGAAGATTTTCAACTTGTATAGTTTTTTTTCAATGGGGAGTCATTACTCTCTTATTTTTAAATCAATAATCGGAGTTTCTTACTTTATATCATCTTTTATTGTTTTTAATGGCTTGTCATAGCATTCTTTGAAGTATGGTGTTTCTTTCATTTTCCGACATCATAACAGTCATATTTTCGGCTATCTGATTTGTATTACTTTTTGCCCAATTATATTTATCAGTATTTATTCACTCCACTTCAACAACATTTTTGTCTTCTCCAATGATTCAGTAAACATCTTTTAACGATACTCATAAGTCCATAAATTGTTTTTTAAAGCTGTCGTGAATTGCTATTCATCATCTGCTTACTCTATCAATTTTTAAAACGATTATATGACTGATTTTTAGTTCAGAGTTTTTTATAAACTCCAAAGCTTCTTCTATTTTAGGTCTTTTGTCTTTGGTTCAAGTGAATTGTTCAGAAAATACCGACATTACTTGATAATCATTTCTTTTACAAAAGTTTCTACACTCTTGCTCTTGGACATCTAAACTCTCTCAATTTTTTGATTGTTTATCAGTAGAAACCCTGCAATATATAATTACATTTTTTTTCATTATGCTATTGGATTATTTTAAATAAATCGTTAGGACTGCATTCAAAAGCTGTTAATAATTTGGCTATTGTTTCTAATCCTATGCTTGTTGTTTTTCCATTTTTAATATTTGAAATCTGGATAGGTGACATTCAAATTTCACGTGCTAGTTTTACAGCAGTTATTTTTTTCTTACCCATTAGTTCCCATAAATTAATCTCGATTTTCATATATTTTTGTATTAAATGATAATATAAGAAAATATAACTCTAATATAATACTTGTCAATTATTTTTTATAAAATTATTGAAATTTATATTTGCTAATCTGTGTAAATTTTCTATAAATTTGATCTTTTCTTCTTCACTAATATCATATTTTTCAAGGTATTTTAGTTCCTCTTGATATTGTGTTTTAGTCATAAATTATAGTTAGTATTAAATATGACTTACTAGTAAGTTTATTTTTTAATTATCAAAAGGAGCGACCTTTTGATTTATATTAGATTAAAAATTATTTTATTGATTTTCACAATAGTAGATGTCAAAGGAGTGGGAACGACTATACTTTCTAGTCAAGAGTAGAGACCGAGGCTCTACATCAGCAATCAGAGACAATGGCTCTGATTTTATATTACTTTTTCCAGCTCTCCACTTTTTCCCAAGCATTATTAATATTTTGTGTAATCTCGGTATAAAACTCAATATTATCAGGATTTAAGTCAGGATGATACTCTCTTACAAGCTTTCTATATACTTTTTTAATTGCTTTTATATCATCATCAGCACTCACACCCAAAACAACATAAGCACTCTCACTATAAAATCTTTCAAATTCTCCACGTTCTTGTTTGGCTTCACGTTTAGGCTTTTCTTGCTTTGTATAATTTTGCTCTTTATGATAACTCTTTTGTTCGTCTTGCTTTGGCTCTTCATAAAACTTTTTATGTTTTTGTTCATACCTATACTTTTTCCGTGAACTCTGTTCTTGCTCGTAATAGTCTTCTTTTTTAAAACTAAAAGTAGTAAAAAAAGTCTTTAACATAATATAGGTAGACTTAATCCAATTTATAAACCTTATTATCTTGTAGTAGATAGTTACAAAAAAATAATAGGTATTTGCAGTCATCATCTTAGCGGTTTGAATTACGTCTTTGATAAACTGTATAATAAATTGAAATTGCGGAATCAGTAACCCCAAACCGACAAGCATTTTTACATCATATATTACTCTTGTATCATTCATAGTAAAAAGCATATAAAGACCAAAAAATGAGTACAGAAGATGAAAAAATAAACTCTCAGCTTTTTTTGAAAAGTGAAACGGGACATAAAATAAAAGTGCAATAAATATGAAATTTTTTAAATCAAGAATATTTATATCATGTTGTAATTGTGCAAAAAATCCCATCTCTTCCATTTCTACCACTCCACATTTTCTAAATCAACATATTGTATGTTGTCATAGTGATTAACACCGTTAATCTTATAAGGCTTCATCTTAGAAAAACCGTTATACATCATATCTTTATAGTACGGCTTAACCTCCATCTTTAAAGGCTTTTTGTTCGCATATACAAACAATGCCTCATTATCTTTCATAGTTCTAATTTCACTAATATTCATCACACTTTCTTTATCATAATAATTAGTACCGTCAGCTTGTCTTTTCAAGCTCTCTTTATATCCAAACATCTTTTCTAAATCAGAAGCTAAATCTAAATCAGCACCGCTATATATGAGCTTAGAAGCTATACCGCCATCTAAGATGGTCTTTGCTTCATTTTGAGAATACTGTTTTATTAACTGGTTAATATTTTGCAGTATGATAGAGATAGATACATTGTATTTTCTGATTGTTGTTATAACAGATGAAAACCTTGGTATATTCATATTACCAAACTCATCTAATAAGCAGTACAAATGCAAATCTTTTGCAGTTGGCAGCTTATCCATCATCACATTAAAAAGTTGTGAGTAAAAAAGGTTTAGTAAAAAGCTATATTGCTCTTGATACTGTTGTTCAATTTTTATAAAAACTACTGATTTTTCTTCTCTAAACTTCTTAAAATCTATAGAGTGGGAATATGTCAATTTCTCTAAATTGTCATTTATACCTATAGGACTAAGTGCTGTACTTGCAGTTGAAATAAAACTCTGTATAGTTTTTTCATTACCACTTATAAAACCTTTATACTCTGAAAAAGTTTTATCATCAGCATATCTTTTTATAAACTCATCAAGTGGCTCTCCAGCTTTTCCAAAGTTGTTTAGCATAAATCTAACATTTGCTAAGTTCATGTATCTCTTATCATTCGTAGCATTCAAAACTTTTATCAAAATTGATATAAAGTTTTTCGCTCCATCACTCCAAATTTTATCCTCTGCTTTTTGTCCTTTTAAACCTGATGAAGCTATAAGTATTTCACTAACCATATCAATACTCATAGAATCTTTTGCATATTCTAAAGGATTATATCTTATGGACTCATCTAAGTTCTTTGGATCTAGAACATATATTTTAAAACCTTGATTATGTAAATAAGCACTGGTTTTATCATATATTTCTCCGCTTAAATCAGTGATAACCATAGAACAGTTTTGAGAAGCGAGTTTATAGATATTTGGCAATACGTAAGAGGTGGTTTTACCTCCACCAGTTCTGCTAAAAAGTGCGAGGTGGTTAAAGCTCTCCTTTGAGGATAATCTTTTAGATTTTCCATCAATTAAAAGACCATCATTAAATCTTGAAAAGGTTTTAATCTCATCTTGTTTACTCATCATACCATCGCCTTTGGTAGGTGGTTGTGAGAAAAATGAGTAAAGCCATGAGAGTGGATTTAATACTCCAATTCCAAATTTTCTAAATAGATTGTTCATAGCTATAAGCATGATTATTGAAATAAAAATAAGTGCCAAGAATTCCATCTAATAACCTAAGTGTAAAAAAGTTTTTTATTGTACCTAAAATCTTTTATAGCCTTGTTTAGACGATTTTCATCTTTCCCTTGAGTAACCTCTATCATCTTTGACTTGTTGCCGTCTTAGTTCTCTCTCTTGTATTCTCTCTAATTTTGTAAGTGTTTGTTGATACTCTTTTTCAGGCCCTAAAGTCTTTAGTCTATAGTTTTTGTTTTTATAGCTAATACCTTGCGTATTTCCTCTTGTATAAATTTCATAGCCTAAAGATTTTAAGTGATTTTCCATATAGGTGCTTGAAGTGGCTTTGCTGAATGTGTCTCTGAGATTTTCCCTTATCTCATCCTTGACACTTCTTGCACCTCTATTTTTTAGCTCTTGTTCGTTCTGTTTCTCTTTTGAGAGGTCTTTTTTATCTTGATAAAAAGAGGATTGTTTTAACTCTTGATATTTTTGATTTTTGTAATTTTCTAGTCTTTGTTGGATTTGGGAAAATTCTCGTTTTGAGAGTCTTACTCTTTTATCTCCCTCTATCTCATTGGCACTTATCATTAAATGTAAGTGCATATTGTTTTTATCTTCGTGAATTACTCCAAAAGCCAAATGGTCTTGTGCTCTTTGATAGAGATATTTTTCTGCCATATCAAGAAGTATCTCTTTTTGTTTCTCTAAAGACAATTCATTGGCTTCAAGTGATAAAACCTCGTGATACATATAAACTTTGCCTCTAGCCTCTCTTAAGTGCCTAGAATTCTCATAAAACTCATGCACAAACTCTTTTTTATCTTTAGAATTGGCATAAGTGTTTTTTGAAAAAGTAAATGAGGATTTATCACGGGTTAGATAGTCGTAGAGTTGCGAAAAAGATTTACTTTTTCTACTCATAGATTTTATTATCATGGTTTATGTTTTAGATATAAATTTTTTAAACTCTTCTTCATACTGTTTGAGTGCATTAATGAGTATATTTATATCAATCTGTTCATCCATATTTGTTTTATGGGCTATTTGATTGATATTATTCGCTATCCCTCTTGATATGCGGATATAGTCATTAATAAACTCTTTTTGCTCGTAAGATAAAATCTTAGGAGTGGAGTTGTTTAAAAAAGCGGTGATTATGCTTTTAGCATAAGAATTTGTTTTTATATCTAAGAATATTGCTCTTCTTTTGAGTTCATCAAAAAAAGCAATACTCAAAGGGAAAGTTACAATTTTATTTTTATCATTGTAACTTTTCTTATACTTTGTTTGGTAGTCGGTGTTGTTCATCATTTTTACTTTATTTTATAAAGTTTGAATTGTTTGAGTATAGTATTTCGCTAACTCTAACAGGGGATAAGCTACATCGCCTTGACCTTGTTGAATATATCCACATCCTAAACCAGATTTACGAAGCCTATCAAGTGTTGATACACTTAAACCAGTTTCTCGTGACATCTCTTTTTTTGAGATGGCTATTTTTTTATGCTTTGCATATAAAGCCTCAAAAGTTATCTTTTCTTCGCTACTCATAATAGACTCCTTAGTTAAATTACACTAATGATAAACTATTAAAGCTTATAGAAATATAATAAATACTTAGTATTAATTATAAATACATAGTGAAAAATAGATTTGAGTAGATTTAACCAATTAATAGTTATTAATAAAGTATTTATACTTAGTAATATATAATTTTACATAAAGGAAAATTCATGAGTACTGATGATAGAAAAAATAGAAGTGTTGGAAGACCGACACTCGATGACCCATCGCAAAAAAGAGAAAAAAAAGTTATGCTCTCGCTTACGGAGAGTGAGTATGAATATTTGCAAAAAATGCAAAAGACGTTGAACCGTTCAACTCTTACTTCAACTATCCTCTATTTCATGGAGAGAGGGCAAGAAGCAGTGAGAGAAGATTTTAGTAGGGAGAGGTAGAATTATTATTTTTTAGAATAATAATTAGACAACCTAACAACATTTTCTTTAAAATATTTCAATTCATTCAACATCCATATAAACATAAACAATGTTGTTATTATCATAATAGTATATGCTATATTCATATACCAAACTGTATATTTCTCTTCTACTTTTTCTTCAGTAATAAATATTTTTTTATAATCAACTTTCTTTTTTTCATACCCTGACAAGTATTTTTTAACTATACTATCATATTCATTAAAAGTTGAATTGACTTCCAAACTATTAGTTTTTAATTGATATATAATTTTTTGTTTATATGAATTAAACAAAATATTATTAGTGTATGATTCAATAGAAAAAATCATAATAAACATTAGTGAAATTATAGAAAAATATATTTTCCACATACCTCTTATAAGACTGTATTCATCATCTTTTGCAACAAAAGTATAATAGTATATAGATATAGACAAAAATATTAAACTTAAATATATAAAATACTTCATTAATATAATTAATGGCATGAATAAACCAAAGAAAAAAGAATATAATATAAATGAAAAAATTATTATTTTCACATCCCTAATATTTTTATTTTTTCTCCATACTATCTTGCGAATTAATTTTTGCAATAAATTTAGTTTTCTCATATATACTCCTTTATTTTTTAAAGAATAACATTCTTTCAATGTAGTTCTTTAAAAAATGTCAAATTGCAATATTTTTATGAAAATTTATTTTATAAAATAATAGGTTTAAGGGTTTTTAGGGATAGGATTTATCCTAATCTCCCTAAACAAGTTTCGCACTTTTTCGATGAATTCTTAAGAATTCTAGAAAATGTGCAAACTTGCTATATCCTTTTCAAGGATATATATTATTCTTAAGAACTCTACGGAAAAGCTACAACGAACAAACCGAAGATAAAGCAAATCGCTATAAAACTTTTATATGGATTTTCTTTTACATAAGGCACTTTAAAGATTAAAAAGCTCAAAATTAAACCTATTACAAATGAAGCCTCAAAACTAAATCCAAAAACTTCTTGCAGGATTGAACCTGAAAAACCTGCTGTAAATAGCCATACAAACCAATAGCCAAGAGATTTAAAAAAGAAGTTACCTAAGCCTCTCGCAAAATTTGTTTGTTGTTGTCTCTCATACTCTTCTCTTCTTCTTAAATCTCCATAGGGGTCATTGTCTGATGAGTTATTAAAAAACATATATTGCCTTTTTGTGATTTAATAGCACATGATACAGAAAATTTGATTATAAACTATTCCATATGTTTTTTTGAATAGAAGTTCAAAATATTATTTTTCAACTTCATTACTTTTACATCATTATTATCGTTAATATCCCAACTATGAGTTTTAAATCCTAAAATAACTCATTTTTTTCATCTGATAGCTTTGAAATTGATTTTATCAATAATTATTAACCCTGTTCCTTGTTTATAAAAGCAATAAACTTCTTGCATAACCCATCAAACAACAGCGAATCCTCTATCCCAATTTATCAAAGCACATATCAAATTAAACCGTAATCCAAATCTTTTTCGTCTATTCCTATACTTTTGAGCAACAATTT
>Ga0316206_1001433_pt1 | contig 20972 bp, 21 predicted proteins | sample 6monthpyrite_MG_FD_204942 | JGI IMG/M metagenome (GOLD analysis project Ga0316206, IMG submission 204942) | Microbial mat bacterial communities from mineral coupon in-situ incubated in ocean water Damariscotta River, Maine, United States -... | ecosystem: Environmental > Aquatic > Marine >... | reverse complement strand
CGGCGCCGACGGCATCCATTCCAACATCCGCGCCCAAATGCACCCCGATCAGCCGCCAATCCACTGGGGGGGTGCTGTGATGTGGCGTGGCACCACCCGCGCCAAACCAATTCGCACCGGGTCGTCCTTTGTCGGGTTGGGCACCCATAAACACCGCATGGTGATCTACCCGATCTCGCCGGTGGGCGACGACGGGCTGGCCTCGATCAACTGGATCGCAGAAGTCACCTATGACGACCCCGAACACCGCAATTCCGGCTGGTTCAAACCTACCGAAATCAGCGAATTCAGTCACCACTTTGACGGCTGGTCGTATGACTGGCTGGATGTCCCCGCCCTGCTGCGCGGCGCAGACATTGCCTATGAAAACCCGATGATCGACCGTGATCCGGTTCCGACATGGCAGGATGGTGCGGTGGCCCTGCTGGGCGATGCAGCCCATGCGATGTACCCAACCGGGTCGAACGGCGCCAGTCAAGCCATCATCGACGCCCGAACCCTTGGGGCAAAAATCATCGCGCATGGCGTCACGCAATACGCCCTTGCCGCCTATGACCAACAGCTCTGCGGCCCGGTTTCAAAGCTGATCCTGCGCAATCGTGGCGCCGGGCCGTTTGGGCTGCTGAACATGGTGCATGATCGCTGTGGCGGCGCCTTTGACAACATCGACGATGTCATCCCCGCCCAGGAACGCGCCGACTTCATGGCCGGTTACAAGGCCGCCGCAGGCTTCGCCATCGAGGCCCTTAACGCCGCCCCGCCCACCATAACACCCGGCACGCGCCTGGGATCAGCGTCCTGTTAGTACGACACGTCGCATTTCCGTTTGATATCCTTTTGGAACTCCGCGAACGCTGCAGAGAATTTGGCCTTATCTCCCCCACGCAGGTTGGCCTTTGCCCAATCACCGATCTTCATCCGCTGTTCGGCCGCCTTCAGGAAATAGTCCTGCTGCTCCCCGGTCAGAAAGTCGTAAGAGACTTTTTCGACGCAGCCACAAACGTCGTCGGGCGCCCCGGATATTTTGCACGCCTCATACATTTCATCGGCAGCGGCTGATTGCGCGAACAGCAGCCCGGCGGCGAGGATCATCTTAAAATGAGTCATTCTATTTCCTATGATGTAAGGCACCAACGCTAGGCATCGGCCCCCTAAACCGCAAGCTTAAATACCTCTTTTAGCGACGAACCCTTCGCCCCCGCGACCCTCCCAGCGCCGCCCCGCCTGCATTTTGGCGACCCTCAGATCGTCAGATCCTGCCGGTCCCAGATCGCCAGCAGTGATTGTTCGCCCAACCGCCGCATGCGCGCCACCGTGGCCGCCAGCGCGGCGCCATCATGACCCATCGACAACCCCATCACATCACCCGCAACCCGCGCAAGCCCGGCCATACCGATCCGGTCGGCGATGCCGATGGCCTGCCGTGTGGTAACTTCCAGCCCGGCCAGATCCCCCCGGCGCCACTTCTTCACAGCCTGCTGTAACAACTCGGCCAGATCCTCCATTGCGGCGCAGATCGCCGTTTCTCCGCCGGCATAACCCAACTGATGGCAGATCTCCTCCAGCCGGTCGGCGTCCAGACAAATCGCCTCTTCGTGGCGCAATTCGCTTACGTGCATAACCAGATCACCCCTTGTCCCTCGATGCGGTGCCGTTTTTACCGCCCCACCGCCAACAAATCGTTGACCCCTGAACGGAAAATCGCTCGAATTTCCGGTAAATGCTGACTACATGTCGCTCACCGTCGATGCAGGAGCCGCAATGAACAACGCCAAACCACTGCCCGCCTACCTCGTCCAACGCTATCGCGGCTGGAAGGCCACAACGTTCGAAGACAACAAGGCGTGGTACCGGCATCTCGCCGCCGACGGTCAGCACCCGCGCGCCATGATCATCTCATGCTGCGACAGCCGCGTGCATGTCACCTCGATCTTTGGCGCCGACCAGGGAGAGTTCTTCATTCACCGCAACGTCGCCAATCTGGTCCCGCCCTATCAACCTGATGGCGACCATCACGGCACCTCGGCGGCGGTCGAATACGCCGTCACCGCCCTGAACGTCGCCCATATCATTGTCGTCGGCCATTCCGGTTGCGGTGGTGTGCAAGGCTGCCATGACATGTGCTCTGGCGCTGCCCCCGAGCTTGAGGAAAAGTCCAGTTTCGTCGGCCGCTGGATGGATTTGCTGCGCCCCGGCTATGACCGCGTCAAACATATCGAGGATGCGGCAGAGCGCACCCGCGCCCTTGAATTCGAGGCCATCAAAACCTCGCTCGCCCACCTGGTGACGTTCCCCTTCGTGCAGTCCCGCATCGAGGACGAACGCCTTACCTTGCACGGCATCTGGAACGACATCGCCGACGGTGCCCTGCAGCAATACAACCCCACCACCGACAGCTTCACCACCGTCTAGGGCGTGTCGCGTTTGATCGAAGTTGCATTATTCACCTGCCTCCGGGGTGGCAGGTGAATTCAATTTAACGCGACACGCCCTGATTTGCACAATTGCGCGCCAGTGCTACCCTGTTCGTCATCGCAACCGCGAACAGGATTGACACCATGCGCCTCATCAAACGCCTCCTCGGTCTGATCATTTTGGCCGCCGCGACCTTTAGCATCCTTGCCTACGCGTTGCCCCGCAGCGTCACGGTGCAGCGCGCGGTCACCATCAATACCGCCGCCGCCGCCATCTTTCCCCATCTGAATTCCCTGAAAGCGACAGAGGCCTGGTCCCCCTGGCTGTACCGCGATCCCAAGGTGAACCTGACATATCAGGGGCCAGAATCCGGCGTCGGCAGCAAACTCACATGGGCCTCGGACCACCCCCAGGTCGGCAATGGCAGCAACATCATCACCCTGTCCGTCCCCAACCAGCGCGTCGAAACCGAGCTGGATTTCGGCGGCATGGGCACCGCCACCGCCTGGTTGACGCTCGACCCGTCCGGGGCCGCTACGCAGGTCAAATGGGGTTTTACCACCGATCTCGGGCTAAACCCGATCGCGCGCTGGATGGGCCTGATGATGGATACATGGGTCGGCGCGGATTATCAGGACGGGCTCAACCGGCTGAAATCGCTGGTCGAGGGCTAAACAACGGTGCGCATGAATGCACACCCTACCTGCTACCGAAGGGCGCGGTTCACCCACCACCGCTTGCGCAAGAAGCTGGGTGAAGGCTAACCCAGCTTACGGATACCACTGCAACTCCTGTCCGTCCGGCCACTCCAGCCGATGCTGCATGACAACGCGCTTGGTCTCTCCGGGGGCCAACTCGATCAGCCAGGCGCTGATCCCGCGCCGGTTGTCGATATCTGTCTCATCCGGCCGGGGCTGCACATCGGTCTCGATCAGCAGATCCTCTTGCTCTGAATAGGGCAACGCGTACAGCGCCCGCACAGCCTTTGGCGTATCGGTCAGGTTCTTCAGCGTGAACTCGACCTGTTCGTCGCGGGTGTTCGACTTTGACACCACCCCCCGGTCGCCGGATTCACGCGCCAGCACGTCCCGGGTTACAACAATGCCCTGTTCCGGCCCGAACGCCAGCTTGGCGGTCTCTCCGGTGCGGATCAGGTCAAGCTGCGTTTCACCCACAACCTGATCGCCCCGGTACAAAACCACGTCCGCCGGGATGATATGCTCGCCAGTGTCATTCGTGACCTCGGCCACCACAAAGGCGGTGGCATCACTTCGCGGCGAGGTCTCCAGCATCAACACCCCGTCCAGCACCAGCGAATCCAGCTCAAGTATCAGCCCCTCGCCACCGCTTTCAATCGACACCGGAGTCGGGCTGGCATAGGCCAAAACCGCGCCCTCGACAGCCGACATCACGGCGGGCTCTTCCATGACAACAACCGGTTCAGCCATTGGCACCGGCGCGGCCTCCCGGGAACTGCTGAACAACCCCACACCACCCGTGATTTCCTCGGCAATCCACGCCCGGTCAGACCGCACAAAACCCGGTTCTGTCTGATCAATCGACGCGGTGGACAGCACCAGATCGACATTGCGCCATGGCTCGCCAGAATTCTGGACAATCCGCGCCCGGCGCGAAAATTCGACCTGCGCAGTGTCGCCCTCTATCAGCCTGACATCATACAGAAACTGCCAATAGGCCGACGCCCCATTGTCACTCAACTCGAACCGCTTGACGCCCGGCTGATCCACCGTCACCGATATCGACAACCCGCCACTGGGGCTTTGCGGCGGGTTCAATCCCGCAAATTCCTGCTCTGCCAGGGCCAGCGCCACCCGCAACGCCTCCAGCGCCTCGCGCATCGCATTGACCAAGGCCTGCACCTCAATCTCCGACACCCCGGCGACCTCACTTTCGTCCCGAATGGCGCGCGAGATCTTCACCATGGTGTCCGGGTCCAGCATCTGCTGATCCGTCCCTGTCACCGACCCCAGAAACGCCCGCTGCGCCGCCAATGCCGCCACCCGCGCCTGCGCGCCCTCTATCTCTCGGGTCTTCGCGTCGATGCGATCCGCTATCGCCTCGACCTTTGCAAACGCCTCCGCCTGCTCTGCCGTATAAATCGCCACATCGTCGAAAATCCGGTCCTCGATCACACTGAAAGACGTGATCACCGCCCCCGCACTTGACCGCAACGAAATCCCCTGCGTGCCGTTCTTCAGATGCGCCAGCGGCACCACAACCCGGTGATCGCCAACCGGCATCTCTACCTCGGCCTGTCGGGTAACTCTGGCAAAGCCCGCAAACACCTCGACCGATGTCTGTGGCATCTGAACCTGAAAATCCTCTGCCTGCCCCGGTTGGGCGACCAGCAGGGCGAAAAGCACCGGGATCAATAACCGCATCATTGCAACTCCTCTTTGCATCCAAGTCTTGCCGATCACAAATGCCCCGGCAACCCCAAAGCCACCCGTAGGGTGTGCATTCATGCGCACCGCCGCCCCAACACCCACCGCCCGCCTACAGGTCCAGCTTGCCTTGCGCGCGCGTATCGGCCTCTTTCGCCGCCTTCTTGAACGCATCGTCCCGGCGTGCGGGCAGCCGCAGCGCCCGGTCGCGCAGATGCATCGCGTCCTCGATGGTCACGATCTGAATGCGCGGCACCGGCTCAAACCCGTCCATTTCGAACTGCCCGGCCCCGGCGGCCTCTGCCACCATCGGCTTGGTCGGTTCCGCCAACGTCAGGAATATACCGACCGCGGCCTTGTCGCGTTCAATCACGCCACGCAGATCGCGGATCATCGACACGCCGACATTATCCCCCGCCTTGACGCTGACAATCGCGGTACCCTCGTGTTTGGCACCAAAATACACCCGCCCGTCGATGCCCTTGTCGGCACCCTTTTTGCCCATATTGCCCGGTTGCGCCGCAATCAGCGACAGCGCCCATTTTTCGAACTCAAAGTAATAATTCTTGTCACCGCGCCCGCGCGCCGCCATGTCGCGCGCCCCGGATATATCCTGCGGCACGCCATGCGTGGTAAACGCCACGCCTTCAAACGCATCGCGCAGCCGCTTTTCAATCAGCCCAATCGCCAGATGCGTCACGTCGATGCCAATCCACTGCCGGTTCAGCTTTTGCGCCGCATGAACCGTGGTGCCGCAACCGCAAAACGGGTCAAGCACCACATCCCCCTCGTTGGACGAGGCCGCAAGGATGCGTTCCAGCAGAGCAACCGGCTTTTGCGTCGGGTAGCCAAGGCGTTCGTCGGACAAGTTATGCATTGGACGAATATCAGAAATTACATCCGGAATAGGCACACCCGGAAGGTCTTCCGGGTATTGCTTCAACCTAGGCATACCATCCTCTTTAGCCGGCCAATGAACTCTGCCTTTCGCGTCAAGATCGTCCAAAACGGTCGGGGGGTTCCCCCAGTGGCGCCCTTTGGCAGTGATGTCGATTCCACGCCACGGCAACCCGGTTTCACCGTTTCGGGTTCCTGCTCCCGTCATATCTGACCGTTTCCACCTTCGGCCATCAGAATCCTTCATGTCAAAGAACGTCTCTATGTACTCAGGATCATAGGCTGCGTAAGTTTTATTCCAGAGAAAGTCTTTACCTTTGGAATAGAAGAAAATCACGTCGTGAACTGGCCCCCACCTTTTTGCGGACGGGTGTGAACTTGTTCTTTTCCAGATTACTTCATTACGATAATTCTTCGCCCCAAACACAGCATCCAGCAAGATCTTCAGATAGTGGCTCGCCGTCGGGTCACAGTGCAAATACAGGCTGCCGGTGGGTTTCAGCACCCGGTGCAAATGTAGCAACCGCACCGCCATCATCGCCAGATAGGCCATCATGTCATTGTCGCCCAGAAAGCCGCGCATCGCCCGCAGCATCTCTGCCGCATTGCCGTTGCCAGATCGCATCACATCGCCAAACGCCGCCTCGGCTGAATCGTTCCAATGCCAGGTATCGTCAAACGCCTCGATCTGCGCCGCGCTTTCATTGCCCGCCGGGCCTTTGAACAGCACGTTATAGCTGGCATTCGAATTGAACGGCGGGTCAAGATAAATCAGATCAACCGTTTCGTCGCCGATGCTGTCGCGCAATACGGCCAGGTTGTCACCATAATAAAGATGGTTGCTCATACACGCCCCTCTGCCCGGTCCGGTTCACCGGATCATATTGCGGCCAAGTAAACCTTATCTGAACCCGGTTGACGAGGGGAATTCCGCCGTCGAGGCGGGCGTAGGGTGGGTTGTTCAACCCACCATCCCACCCTCAAAAACCAAAAAATGGGTGGGAAGGCCCCCCACCCCTGGGGGTCCGACACTTTGCCCGACACAAGTCCGACAGATAGCCGACGCAAATCCGACAGGGCGGAAAACCCTCCGGAATTAGCCCTTTTTCAGCACTTTGTTACCAAGTGTTTCAGCAATCTGCACCGCGTTCAGCGCGGCACCTTTGCGCAGATTATCACTGACGCACCACAGGTTCAGGCCGTTGTCGATGGTGCTGTCCTGCCGGATCCGGCTGATGAACGTGGCATAGTCGCCGACGCATTCCACCGGGGTCACATAGCCGCCGTCTTCGCGTTTATCCACCACCAGGACACCCGGCGAAAGTCTAAGGATATCACGGGCTTCGTCGGCATCCAGAAAATCTTCGGTCTCGATATTAATCGATTCTGAATGGCCCACAAACACCGGCACCCGCACGCAGGTTGCGGTGACTTTGATCTTTGGGTCGATGATCTTTTTGGTCTCGGCGACCATCTTCCATTCTTCCTTGGTCTCGCCGGAATCCAGGAACACGTCGATATGCGGAATCACATTGAACGCGATCTGTTTTGTGAACTTCGTGGGGGGTTTGTTGTCGGTCGGGTTGTAGATCGACTTGGTCTGATCCCAAAGCTCATCAATCCCCTCTTTCCCCGCGCCCGAAACCGACTGGTAAGTGCTTACAACCACACGCTTGATCGTCGCGCGATCATGCAGAGGTTTGAGCGCGACAACCATCTGCGCGGTCGAGCAATTCGGGTTCGCAATGATGTTTTTCTTTGAATACAAATGGATAGCATCCGCATTCACCTCAGGCACAATCAGCGGCACATCCGGGTCATAGCGATACAGCGACGAATTATCGATCACCACACATCCCGCCTTGGCAGCGATCGGCGCGTATTTCTTCGTCGCGTCCGACCCGATGGCGAACAGCGCGATATCCCAGCCGGAAAAGTCAAAGGTATCAAGGTCTTTGGTGGTCAGTGTCTTGTCGCCGAATGAAACCTTCGTGCCCAGCGAACGGCGCGACGCAAGTGCGACGATTTCATCAATGGGGAACTCGCGCTCGGCGAGGATGTTCAACATTTCGCGGCCCACGTTACCCGTGGCGCCTGCGACAACGACCTTATAGCCCATGATCTGGGTCTCCTTGATTCAGACGCAGCCTTCTAGCCTATGGCCCTTCCGGGTGAAAGGCCCAATGGGGACAGGGCAAAAATCAGATCACGGATGGATCAGCGCCGCGCTCCATTCGTTCAGAAAACGGCGACGTTTCAGGGGGTCGACAAAGACCAGCAGGCCGGGGTCCAGCCGGATCGGCCGCAAGTGTTGCCCGGCGGCAAGCGCGGCCTCGTCTATCGGGGGCAAACCGGCCTTGTCGCGGATCAGGCGACGGCCCTCATCGGACAAAAGGAAATCAAGGAATGCGCCGCCCAGATCGGGCCGTGTCGCATTGCGCGGGATCAATCCGGTGCGCAGCAGGGTCAGGGTGAAATCCTCTAGCTCGACCACTACCCCATCCCCGCCCGCAGGCAGCCGCGCGGTGGCGTAGCTGCCCAGCACATTATACGCCAGCGCCAGCTTGCCGCTTTGCACATCACCAATCATCGCCCCGGTAGAGGCATAAAGCCGGGGCGACAGCGCGCCCATCACCTCTGCCAGCCGCCAGAACGTGTCGGACTGGCGAGAGTCCTGGGTGGCGAACAGATAGCCTGCGCCGGACTGCTGCGGATCATAGGTGCCAATACGGGCGCGAAACCGTTCGGGGTTATCACGCAGAATGCGGATCAAATCCTGGCGGGTGCGTGGCAGGGTCAGGCCCTTGAACGCCGCCTGCGAGGCGATCATCACCACCGGTTCCTGCGCAAAGGCGAACAGCTGATCACGCCAAAAGGCCCAAACCGGCAGCGCCTCGACCGCGTCAGAGCTGTGGCTGGCGGCAAACCCGTCATTGGCAAGCTTCATCTGCAAATCCATTGCCGAGGAGATCACCAAATCAAATTGCGCACTGTCATCATAAATGGCGCGAAACACCTCTTGGCTGCTTGCCACGGTATAACGCACGGCCAGATCGGGGTGGTTTTTCTGAAATCCCTCGATCAACGGGGTAAAGGTGATCGTGTCGGTGGTGGACAGGATGCGCAGTTCGGCACTGGCATTGGGTGCGGGGAACTGATGCTCTTCCTCAATCTCAAATGCCTGGGCGGGCCAGATGCTGGCACAGATCAACGCAACGGCAGTGATAATCGGGCGCATGCGCCGCCTCCTTTTCTGTCGGCCAGGGTGAATGCGCCGTCATGGGCGGCGGCGACCTCTGCCACGATGGTCAGTCCCAGACCGGACCCGACCACATCGGCGACATTCGCACCCCGGCGAAACCGTTCCGTCAACTCTTTGGCCGTGGCGCCGGACAGCCCGCGCCCAGTATCAGTGACGATGATGTCGGCCCGTCCACTTTCAACAGTCAGCGCGATCCCGATGAGACCGTCGGCGAGCGTGTATTTGATGGAATTGTCCACAAGGTTGCGCAATGCGCTTTCGATCAGCAGGCGGTCGCCTTGAATCTCGACCGCGATGTCGGGGACGGTCACATCCAGCGTAATGTCACGCAGATCGGCGGTGGGGTCAGACATGCGCGCCACGTCTTGCACCAAGGTGCGCAGGTCGATCCGGGCATCATCACGCTGGTCGGTCCGGTAGACAACCGTGGCGTGATCGAGCAACTGGCTGGCCGACCGAGCGCTGTCTTCGACGGCGCGGATCATCTTGTGCAGCGTGGCGCGGGTTTCGGCATCATCTGTTTGGCGCAGGGCGATTTCGGCCTGGGCGCGGACCGTCGACAGCGGCGTGCGAATGTGATGCGCGGCCTCTGCGATGAAGGTTTCGGTACGCGTCAGGGCCGCGCGCAGGCGCGAGATGAAGCCGTTCAGCGACAGGACAAATGGCACGAGTTCGGCTGGCGTAGAGCCTGTTACGGGTCGTAAATCCTGCGGACCACGCCGACCGACCGACCCGGCCAGGCGATGCAGCGGTTTCAGCACGGAACTGGCGGTCAACAGCGACAGAATGGCAGCAACGGCAAAAAACCCAAGCCCCAACGCGGCGGCTCGGTTGGCCATTGATGCGACAATCGCGGCCTGCCCCTGCCGGGTTTGCGCCACCATCACCAGAACCGGAACAGAGGAACGTTCAACCAGAACCGCGCGTTCGACAGCGGCAATACGGACATCTGTGTCGCGAAACGGGCTAGAGAAATAAACCGGGCTTAGCAGGCTGGTGCCCTGGGGTGGGTCGGGCAAGTCGGGGTAGCCGGTTATGGTCTCTCCACCGACAACAATGCGGTAAAACACCCGGTCCTGGCTGATCGAGCTAAGCATTGAAAAGGCGGAATAGGGAATGTCTATTTCCACCCCCTCATCGGCGCCGCGCAGTTGATCGGCAATGGCCATGGTCGCGGCGCCCAGGATGCTGTCTTGCGTTGTTTCGACGGCGTCATCCGCCACAGTGCGAATCGAGAAATACAGCAGCACCGCCAGCACCGCCGCCACGATCAGCAATTGCAGAACCAGACGTCGGCGGATTGAGTGTGCGAGATACGTTTTCACGTGTCCGTCAGGCGATACCCGACGCCCCTCACGGTTTCGATTTTGGCCGCGCTGCCCGCCAGCTTTTTGCGCAACCGCCCGACATAAACCTCTATCGCGTTGTCGCTCACCGCTTCGGCAAAGGAAAACAGCCGATCACATAGCTGCGCCTTTGAATGGATGCGCCCCGGTGCTGCGACAAGGATTTCAAACAGGCGAAGCTCTCGGTTGCGCAACTCTCGCACCTCATCGCCAACTGTTACAGTGGCCGAAAGCGGGTCGAATGTCAGATCGGCAAAGCTGATTTGGGTCTGCGCCGCGCCCCCCCGACGGCGCAAAACGGCGCGGCAGCGCGCCTCAAGCTCGGCAAAATCGAAGGGTTTTGTAATATAATCGTCGGCGCCTGTGTCGAGCAGCGCCACCCGATCACTGACTGCGGATCGGGCGGTCATCACGATAACCGGCGTGTCGCGCTGCGCCCGTCGATGGGCTGCCAGAAAGTCGCGGCCATCACCATCTGGCAGCATAATATCCAGTAAAATCAGATCATAAGACGCGACGCCCAGATGATCCTCGGCGTCGGCCAGGCTTTGTGCCCAGTCCACCGCATGCCCATCCATTGCCAGCCGTTTTTGCACCGACTGGCCCAGGTCCGCGTTGTCTTCGACTAGCAGAAACCGCACAGATTTCTCCTCATGTGACAGGTTCCTGTCAGCTTTTCGCGGAATTGTGTCAACTGCAAGGGTGGTGTTTGGGCGAAAAGGCCGGACACCCCCGCAAAAAGCAATAAATCTCTGGGAGGAGACATCATGACTATCTCGCTTCGCGCGCTGGGTCTCAGCGCGATTATCATGGGTGCCGCCAGTGCCGTTTCGGCGGCAGAATGCATCGCACCTGCGAACCCCGGCGGCGGCTGGGATTTCACCTGCCGGCAGATCGGCAAAATCATGTATGACATCGGTGCCGTCGACAAGCCGATTCAGGTCACCAACATGCCCGGCGCCGGCGGCGGTCTGGCCTATAACCACGTGGTTGCAGAGCGTTCCGATGATGCAGACCTTATCATCGCCGCATCCTCTGCCACCACCACCCGTCTGGCCCAGAACGCCTATGCCGGCATGACCGCCGATCAGGTCCGCTTTGTCGGTGCCATCGGTGCCGATCCGGGCATCATCGCCGTTGCTGCCGACAGCCCTTACCAGTCGTTGAACGACCTGATCGATGCAATCATTGCTGATCCGGGTTCGGTTGCGTTTGCTGGCGGCTCGGCTGTTGGCGGCTTTGACCACCTGAAGCCCCTGATGATCCTGAAAGAGGCCGGTTTCACCGACATCACCAAGGTCAAGTATATCGGTGTTGACGGTGGCGCAGACGCGATCACCCAGACCGTCGGCGGCTTTACCCAGGCAATGACCGGCGACATGTCCGAAGTTGTTTCCTTTCTGGCCAATGGCGACATCCGCGTGATCGCGGTTCTGACGGACGAACGTGTGCCGGGCTTTGACGACATCCCGACCGCCAAAGAGCAGGGCTATGACGTTGTTGCCGTGAACTGGCGTGGTCTTTACGTGCCCAAGGGTGTGTCTGACGACACGTTCAACGCATGGGCCGAAAAGCTGCAGATGGTTGCCGACAGCCCCGAGTGGGCCGAAGCAATGGCCGCAAACGGTCTGGCGCCGTTCACCAAGGTCGGTGGCGACTTTCAGGGCTATGTTGACGGTCTGGTGGCCGACATCAACGCCATGTCCAAAGAGCTGGGAGTTATCCAGTAATGGCCTCTGACCGGATCTTCGGTCTGGTCACTCTGATCACGGCGGTCGCGTATCTCGCGGCCGCCACTCAGATTCAGACCAACTTTTTCTCGGGCGAATACCTGCCCAAGCTGTTTCCGATGCTGATTGGCGGCGTGGCGGCGATTTCCTCGCTGGTGCTGCTGTTTCGGCCTGATCCGGACCCGGATTGGCCTGCAACCGGATCATGGATCGCCATGGGCGTCGCTGTTGTGGTGCTGGCTATCTATGCGGTGCTGCTGAAACCGGCGGGGTTCATTCTGCCCACCGCAATCGCCGCCGGTATTCTTAGCTACCAGATTTCGCCGCGCGTCCGACCTGCGATTCTGGCCGGGGTTGGCCTGTCGATTGGTCTGTTTATCCTGTTCAAGTTTCTTCTGGGTCTCGGCAACATCGTTGCCTACCGCATTCCGACGCCTGCCAAACTGTGGGACGCGCTGACACTTCTTATTCCTTTCGTGGGTCGCTGACATGGACATTCTGTCGAACCTCGCGCTTGGCTTTAGCGTGGCGCTGTCGCCCTACACCTTGATGCTGGCGATAGCCGGTTGTTTTTTGGGTACAATAATTGGCGCCCTGCCCGGCCTTGGCCCGTCGAACGGCGTCGCGATCCTGATCCCGATCACCTTCACGCTGGGCCTTGATGCAACCAGTGCGCTGGTGCTGATGACATCGGTTTATTACGGCGCAATGTACGGCGGGCGGATTTCGTCGATCCTGCTGAACATTCCCGGCGACGAACCGGCGCTGATGACCACGCTAGATGGCTACCCGATGGCCAAACAAGGCCGCGCGGGCGATGCACTGGTGCTGTCTGGCGTTGCGTCCTTTGTCGGTGCATTGCTGGCCACCATCGGCCTGATGCTGCTGGCCCCGTCGCTGGCGCGTATCGCGTTCCTGTTCGGACCTGCCGAATATTTCGCGCTTTATCTTCTGGCCTTTTGCACCCTGGGCGGCATGGCCTCTAACAACCAGGCGAAATCGGCGCTGGCGGCCTGTATCGGCCTGGGCATTGCCACGATTGGCGTCGATTCAAGCTCTGGTTTGCCACGTCTGACCGGCGGCAATCTGCATCTGTATGACGGCATCGATTTCCTTGTCGCCATCGTTGGGTTGTTCGCCATCGCCGAGGTATTCTTTTTCATCGAAAGCCACGGCAAGGGGTCATCTATCGGCGTTAAGCTGGACAAGGTGCGTATCCCGTGGGCTGACATCTGGTCTACCAAATGGACCATGCTGCGGTCATCTGGCGTCGGGTTCATCGCGGGCATTCTGCCCGGCGCCGGGGCCTCGCTTGGGTCATTCCTGGCCTATATGACGGAAAAATCCATCGCCGGACCCAAGGGCGGGTTTGGGACCGGTGTGCCCAAAGGCATTGCCGCACCAGAAGCCGGTAACAACGCCGCCGCCGGGGGCGCGCTGGTGCCGATGTTGACGCTGGGTGTTCCGGGCTCGGGCACCACGGCGGTGCTGCTGGCGCTGCTGATGACGCTGAACATCACGCCCGGCCCGACGCTGTTCACCGACCGGCCAGAGGTCGTCTGGGGTTTAATCGCCTCGCTGCTGATCGCCAACGTCGTGCTGTTGTTGATGAATGTTCCGATGGTGAAGATCTTCGTCAAGGTTCTGATGGTTCCGGCATGGATTCTGTTGCCCGGCGTTACCATGGTGTCCTTCGTCGGCATCTATTCCCTGTCGGGCAGCTATTTTGACCTGCTGCTGATGGTGGGTTTTGGCATGCTGGGGTATATCCTGCGCAAGCTAGATGTGCCGACAGTGCCGGTGATCCTTGGTATCCTGCTGGGCGGCAACATGGAGGACGCCCTGCGTCGCGCCATGACGCTGTCGGACGGTGATCCATCCTATTTGTTCAGCTCGCCCATCGCTATCGGCCTTTGGGTCGCTGCGGTTGCGGGTTTCATCGCGCCGATGTTCCTGCGCAAGGTCCTGAAGAAACCTCAGGCAATTACGGATTTTGGTGCCTTCGGGTGCATTGGGTCTTGGCTATGACAAAACCGCGCTTGAACGCGGTATTGCGGCCAAGCCCGATATCATCGCCATTGATGGCGGCTCGACGGACAGCGGGCCGTCTTATCTGGGGCGCGGGGTATCGAAATATTCCCGTACCTCCACCAAGGTCGAATGGGCCGGGTTGATCGAGGCGCGCGCACTGGCGGGCTGCCCGTTGGTCATTGGCACGGCAGGCACCTGCGGCGCCGACAGTGCGGTGGATTGGCTGGTGGAAATCACCGAGGAAATCCTGCGCGAAACTGGCCAGACGGCGAAAATCGCCGTTCTGAAAAGCGGCCAATCGGCTGAAACAGTATCAGATGCGCTGGCCAGTGGCGCGATCAGCCCGCTGATGCCCGCGCCCGACATTGACGCCCAGCGCATCGCCGATTGCACCAATATCGTAGCGCTGGCGGGGGCCGAGCAGATCAACGCCGCGCTGGACACCGGCGCCGATATCGTCATCGCCGGGCGCACCACCGACACCGCCATCATCGCCGCACTGCCTTTGGCAAAGGGCTGCCACGCAGGCGGCGCGTGGCATGGGGCCAAAATCGGCGAATGCGGCGCGCTTTGTGCCACCAATCCGCAATCCGGCGTGATCCTTGTTGATTTCGACGAAGCCGGGTTCACTGTCACGCCACTGGCCGACGGCTCTCATGCCTCTCCGCATACTGTTTCTGCGCATATGCTTTACGAAAACTCTGACCCTTTCATCCTGTATGAACCAGGCGGGCATCTGAATGTGACCAACGCCGGTTACACCGCGCTCGATCAGACGCGCGTGCGTGTTACAGGGTCTGAATGGGTGCCATCTGGCCGCTATACCGTCAAACTGGAAGGCGCGCGGCGGGTGGGGTATCAAAGCGTGCTGCTGACCCTGCTGCGCGATGCCCACTATGTGCAGAACGCGCAGGCCTGGTGTGACGACATCCACATGAAATGCCGCGCCAAGGTAGAAACCCGACTGGGCCTGGCGCCTGATGATTTCGACATCGAACTGCGCATCATCGGCCAGAACGCCACCCTGGGCGCACTGGAAAACCGCACTGAAGGGGTTGTTGAATTGGGCGTTCTGGGCATCGTCACAGCGCAGGCGCCCCAGGTGGTCGAAGAGATCAGCAAGATGCTGAACCCCTATCTGCTGCACCACCCGCTGACCGCCGATGAGGAACAGCCAACCTTTGCTTTCCCGTTTTCCCCCGCCGAAATCGAGCGTGGCGAAGTCTTCGAGTTTTGCCTGAACCATGTCATGACACTGGCCAACCCGATGGACGCATTCAAACTTGAGGTCCGTCAAATTGGCTGAACTGAAAGACATCGTGGAAAAAGTCCGCAGTAAGAACGCCGGGCCGTTCTGGTTGACCGTTGATATCTTCTGCGGCTCGCCAGAGGCGTATAAACGTGTGGTGCAAGGCATCTCGACCGACCGCGTGGCGCGGCTGTTTCAGGCAGAACCCGACACGTTGAAACGCTTTGATATCCCGTCGCTGAACGTTGTCAAATTCTCGCTGCCCCGCCCGGCGGTTCAGGGAACCCGCAAAGACCGCGACATGCACGGCGCGTCCTATGCCGCGCTGGTCGCCGAGATGACCCTGAACTGAATTCACCCAACCCGCTACAGCCAAAAGGTTTGCCCGGCATGTGTGCTGCGCCTACGGTCCGCAGAAGGAATGTGTCCGCGCCCACCAGCAGCAGCTGAACGGCGATATCGGTGGGCTGGCGGGGTTTGGCTGGGTGATGGAAACATCGGCAGGGCTGTGCCCGCCATGCTTTGGTCGGTCTGAACCCGTTCCTTGCGAAGATGGCCCAGCGGTTCCCTGATGTGGTGGGCAGTCCGCTGCAAGACTCGATGCTGACGAGCAAAGGCATGGCCCCGTTACAGCAGACAGAACATGAAATTGTCAACAACGCCCGCAACCTCACCGCCGCCGTTTGAGTGGTGAACCGCAGGGTCAACGGCACTGATAAGGTGCTGGTGGAGAGGTCCTGTGGCATTGCTGCGGGACCGATGAGTTTGGTGTATTATTGGCCCTTCTCAGTCAACTGCTGAATGGAGAGCTGTGGTATGACAACCAGTGAAAAAATCGTCGATCAGGATGATTTCCAGCCGCATTACCGGGTGATCAATCAGAAAACACAAGTGCAAATCTGTCAAAAGGTAAAGCTTGACCCCGGTATCCCGGTCGATGGACCCACCCCCTTTTGCGCCAAGGCTGCGACGTTGCGTTTTCAGGCCGCGCCGCTTTTTCACCCGCAGGATCAGTTCTGCACCGGGCAGGGCGCCAATCGGGACCGGCCATTCCACTTGTCGGGCCTGCCCGATACCAAAGACACGCCAATTGAGATTGTAATTTCCACCCGGTCTCTACCGGACTGATATCGCTGAATCCGTAAGGGGTTAATCCAGCGTCACCCGTCGCCGCTGTTCGTTCGACTGGTATGCAGCCTCGCAAATGCGGATCACATCCAGGTACTCTCTGGCGGTGTTTTCGAACGGCGCGCCGGTCGTGGCGGCGTTCACAACATGGGCGATCAGTGCGGCAACGCATCCGCCGCCGAACTGGTCATTGTCGACAGGGGCCGTCACCGGAACCGGCTGCGTCTGTTGTGCACCAAATTCGCGGAACCACAGTTTGCCATCGCCATCCAGTGACAGCGCACCGCCCTCCCCCTCTATCATCATCTCACCCATGGTGCGGCGGGGATTTTCGGCAATGTGGTCAGACAGGCGGTTGCCGTCAAACACCGATTGCATGCCGTCTGCGTGGGTCATGACCAAAACGCCTGCGTCCTCACCAGAAATGGCCGGGTTCAACTGGCGCAGGTCGGCATAGACATCGCTGACCGGGCCAAACAGCCAGCGAAAGACATCCACCAGATGCACCGCAGTTTCCTGCACCAGAAACCGCTGCATTTGCTGAAACGTCGGTTGGCGCGCCATATAGGCCTCTGGCCCTCGCCCATCGCCGGGGCGCAGCGTGAACCGGGCGTTATAGACCCCGCCCATGCGGCCAGAATCGAGAAAGCGTTTGACCTCGCGATGCCATGGCTGAAAGCGAAAGTTCTCATGGATGATCAACGTTGTGCCCGCGGCCTCTGCCTCGGCGGTGATCGCCTGGGCCTCGGCGGGCGAGGTGCAGAACGGCTTTTGACAGATCAGAATGCGCCCCGGTTTCAGAAACGCCCGGATTAGCGTCGCATGCGCAGGGGGCGGCACCACAAGATCAACGATATCGGGCGGCGCGTCGTGTAAGATTGCATCCGCGTCCGGGTAACCCTTGACGTCAAACTCCTTTCCCGCTGCGTCAACACGATCCGTGTCCCTATCCGAAACCGCCACCAGCCGAACGCCGGGTTGCGCGGCCCAAGCGGCCATATGAAACTGGCTGAAATAGCCAAGCCCGATGATAGCAACGTCTTTCATCAACCCACTCCCCAGTATGTTCTTTACATCTACGGACCCAACGTCACTTTGTCCAAACCCAGTCTGCGCGCCAGACTGGGCCAAGCAGCCAGGGGAGGCATGGAGATGAGCGAGCTTTGGAAGGTTTACGCCTTAAAATACGCGGACCGGAATGCACGCACGCGGGCGGATAGTTTTCTGGACGACGATCATCCAAGCGCGCCCCACGGCATGGATTATTTCACCTGGGTTCTGGAACGCGGCGGACGCCGAATTGTCGTCGACACTGGCTATGACGAGGCCGAGGGTAAACGCCGTGATCGCCCAATTCTTCGCGACCCGGCCAGCTCTCTGATCGCGGTGGAAACCGACCCCAATACTGTCGACACGGTGATCATCACCCACCTGCATTACGACCACGCGGGCGGGCTGGGTCGTTATCCAAAGGCGCAATTTCATCTGCAAGCGGCTGATATGGCCTTTGCCACCGGCCCTTGCATGTGTGATCCGACGACACAGGCGCCTTTCACGGCGGATCATGTCTGCGAAATGGTGCGGCACGTCTATTCCGGGCGCGTGGTGTTCCACGATGGCGACGCCGAGGTCGCGCCGGGGGTAACGGTTCACAAGATCGGCGGCCATTCGCGCGGGCTGCAGGCGGTGCGGGTGATGACCGAGGCCGGGCCGCTTTGCCTGGCGTCAGACGCCGCGCATTATTACGAAAATTTTGAGGCGCGAAAGCTGTTTCCCATCGTCGTGGACCGCGATGTGATGTTGCAGGGGTTTGACCGCATCGTCGATCTGGCTGGCGACCCTTCGCGGGTGATTCCCGGCCACGACCCGCTGGTCAGTGAACGATACCCGGCCTTTGGGACAAGCGGGTTTGTTTGGCGGCTGGGGTAAGCCCCCCAACCGCGCCACCTTTCGCAAGACAAGCAGACAGGCGTTTAGGAAGAGGACGCCCAGCGCCAGCCCGGCTCGCCCTATGGACTAAAATTATGCGAAAGCATTCAATTTCACCCAAAATAGACTCTGTTTTTCATCCCTGGCAAGCATCAGGCCCACGTCAGGTCTTTCTGATGGCGCAAGGCCCTCATTAGGCAGGCAGCACGTTCAATCCGCGATGGGCTCAAGGTGCTTGGCGATCAACTCATCGCGCAGATGTTCGTGTTGGGTCGGCAGACGCAGCGCCTCGCCCAGATGCGCGGTGTCTTCATCACGGTCAAACCCGGGTTCGTTGGTGGCCACCTCAAACAACACACCACCGGGGGTGCGAAAATAGATCGCCCAGAAATAATCGCGGTCGATCACCGGCGTCACCTGATAGCCCGTGTCCATCAGCGCCTTGCGGACCTCTAGCTGGCGGTCGCGGTTTTCCACCGCAAAGGCAAGGTGGTGGACCGACCCCGCACCCTGAGCCGCCTTGGCTGCACCGGGCAAGGTTTGGATATCGACAACATCGGCCCCGTTCCCGCCCGGGACCGCAAAGCGGGTGATGTCGCCGTCTGTATCCAGCCGTTGATAACCCATGAATTGCAGCAATTCGGCAGACGCACCGTCATCCGTCAACCGCATAGAGGCCGAATGAAAGCCGCGAATGGCAATATCAGGGTCAATACCATCGACCACCCAGGGTGTGCGCAAATCATCGGTCTCGACAAGCGCGAATTCATCGCCATCCGGGCCCTGAAACAACAGGCGAACCTCGCCGAATGTAATTTCCTCTGCCAACCCCGTGGCGCCCTGATCCGCCAGACGATTTCGCCAGAAACCGGCGCTGCCCTTCGGAATGGCAAAGGCAGTAACCCCAACCTCGCCCGCGCCATGGGTGCCGCGTTTTGACCCGGGGAAGGGGAAATAGGTCATCACAGAGCCGGGCGTGCCGTGCTCATCGCCATAATACAGGTGATATACCTGCGGCCTGTCGAAATTGACCGTCTTTTTCACCCGGCGCAATCCCAGCGTCTTTGTGAAGAAGTCGTTGTTGGATTGCGCGCCGCTGGCCAGCGAGGTGACGTGGTGCAGGCCCTTGATTTGCGTCAGCATGGATGTCTCCGCTTCTGGTCTTGCGCGTTAAAAAATGGTGCGCATTGTGTGTTGCCCTGAATGTCATTCATTTCGCGCATTTGAAAAGCCGTATGGCGGCACGAGTTCTGTGCGAATTCGCACAGCATTGGGGGTTTTGAACGTATGTGCGAAATTTTGAACCACCTTCACGAACCTATGCATATGAAAGGCGGCACGATTGTAGGCCACAGGTCCGCACGGGCCACCCCGATTGATTCGCAATCATTTGAATTACGACAATTCTATAGGTTAAGTACGCATTCACACCGCCCTGCTATCTCTGCCTCGGGGTTAAAAATGAGGTGGTGGGATGAGCGCGAATAATGTTGCGCCAATCATCATTAAGCGAGTCAAAAAGGTTAGCGGAGGTGGCCACCATGGTGGCGCCTGGAAGGTGGCTTATGCCGACTTTGTGACCGCTATGATGGCTTTCTTTTTGTTGATGTGGCTGCTGAATGCGACAACAGAGCAACAGCGCAAAGGGCTTGCGGATTATTTCAATCCGACAATCCCGATCAACCGGATATCCGGTGGTGGCGATGGTGCTTTTGGTGGCGACAACATCTTTTCAGAATCCACGCTGGCGCAATCCGGCAGTGGCGCGACAGCGCGGAATCCGACGGAAAAAAACCTGGCGCGTGGAGATACCGGAACCAAAGATAACGACACCGAGGCTGCTTTTCAGGAGGAGAACGAAAAGCTCACCGGGGTCGAAGAGTTGCTACGTGGAAAGGCCGGTGAAAGCATGGTCAGCGATGGCATCGCAAACCATATTGTAACCCGAGTCACCGACGAAGGACTGATCGTCGAGATTTTCGATCTGCCCAACGATCCGCTTTTCGAGGAAGGTACTGACACACCCACACCGATATTGATCGAAATGACCAATCAGGTTGCCGCTGTCTTTGGATTGCTGATTAATGAGGTCGCGGTAAATGGATTTATCCGCGCACGCCCGGTCGTGATGGCCAATAATCCGGTCTGGGATCTTAGCAGCGGCCGCGCCAATCGCGTGCGCCTGTTGCTGGACAACGCGGGGCTACCGGTCGGCCGAGTGCAAAGGGTAAGTGGTTTTGCCGACCGAAAGCCGGCTGCTGAAAACCCTATGGCGGCGCGCAATAATCGAATTGAATTGATCCTTCTGCGGAAATTCAAATAGGTCGCTTTCGCGCAAATTTTAGCTGTTAGTCGCCTGTTAAGCCTGCAGCGGTAAGGATGCTTGGCAATAGGGGTCGATGCAGCAGAAAGGCGCAACCGATGACAATTTCCTCCTCACTTGCCTCCGGAGTTGCCGGGCTTTTCGCCAACGCAACGCGGTTGGCGACAATTTCCGACAACATCGCCAACTCGGGCACATACGGGTACAAACGGGCCGAAGCCGATTTCAATTCCTTCGTGATCAACAGTTCGCCGGGG
>Ga0316206_1001432_pt1 | contig 20990 bp, 17 predicted proteins | sample 6monthpyrite_MG_FD_204942 | JGI IMG/M metagenome (GOLD analysis project Ga0316206, IMG submission 204942) | Microbial mat bacterial communities from mineral coupon in-situ incubated in ocean water Damariscotta River, Maine, United States -... | ecosystem: Environmental > Aquatic > Marine >... | reverse complement strand
CACCTGCGGGACTAACCAGCGCGATCCGAAGGTGGTCAGCCTGGCTGAGTTGTGCCTGTGTGGGGTTACTGTAGATAATATGGCTATCATGGACTTTAAAAATAGCATATAGATAGCGGCCAAAACTGCCGGTAGCCTGTTGAAAGTTAAAGTTGTCTGGATAGTGTGTGTTTGTTGCAGAAGTTACCCCCTGTTTTATAAGATTATGTTTATCGTATTTTTGAAACAGATCCTGATCCTGGTCCCAATCCTCAGTATAACCATCGAGCTGAATATTGTTGTGTAGCGTTCTCAGGTAGAGGTGTTCGGTGTTTTGTTTGATATCAAGTACAGGCGCCTGGGTCAATAAAATGTCAGGGCGTTGTTCGAGTACATTAGCAATAGCCTGTGCTTTTACTTGCAGAGATTCTTCAAGAGAAGTTTTTAAAAATGATTCCATACCCCGAACATATTTATAGCCTACCCAGGGAATTAGCAAAATAGATATCGAAAACAGGAGTAACTTGGCTTTGAGGCTGAAATGAATCCTTGTCATGGTATATCAGGCTTTCCAGCGATAGCCAATGCCATAAACTGTATCTACACGGTCAAACGCTTTATCAAACGCTTCAAACTTTTTTCGCAGGCGTTTTATATGTGATGTGATGGTACTGTCGTCAACAACGATATTGGCATCTTGCATAAGTTGTTCACGGTTTTTTACATGACCAGGGTGCCTGGCAAGCGTATGAATAATCCAGAACTCGGTTAACGTCAGGTCGACAGTCTGGTTTTTCCATTGGCAACTGAAACGATTCATATCAAGCTGAAGATCGCCAAGGATGATAGTGTCTTCATGTGCTTGTTCCTGTGAAGTATTCATCGCATCCAGACGTCTGAACAGTGCAGAAATTCTTGCGATGAGATGCGGGAGGCTGACATCTTTGGTCAGGTAGTCATCAGCGCCTAATCTTAAGCCCGATACAGTGTCGAAGTCACTGTCACGTGCAGTTAAAAATATGATCGGTAAAATAGCTGACTGGCTACGAAGTTCGCGACAGAGCTCAAAACCACCATCCACTTCATCTTCAAGTCCGATATCCAGTAATACCAGATCAGGTAGTTTTTTTCGAAATGCCTGCTGCGCTTTCTGTCTGTTTGGGTAGCTTTGTACCTCATATCCATAACGACGCAGTGCATCAGTGTAATTTTCCCTGATGGCGGTGTCATCTTCAACTATGCCTATAATTTTTGCCATGTATCTTCAAGGTTCCCCATCTAATCATTTATCTTTTGAGAATCAATAATCTAACACAAAGCTGCGATCTGGAATAGCAAGTGAGAGCAAATGCCATATTTCGCCATAATTGATCATCAGCTTGTCTGTTTTTATCCCGTTCATCGCCATACCTGACTGCTTTAATACTCTCCATACACGACATCACTGATGACGTTTTTTAAAGAAATGAGTGGAGGATTTACCATGTTACACATTAGCAAAAACAACAAAACCATGATAGCGACTGCCCTGGCGGCATGTTTGGCAACAGCAACCGTACATGCAGATGATGACTGGGACTCGCTTCCTGAAGACACATCCATCGCACGTTATGCGGAAGGTGATAGCGGAACAGGAAAAGGAGCACTGTTTGGTGCCATTCTTGGAGGCCCCCCGGGATTATTCATTGGGGCTATTACCGGTAAGTTAATAGGGAGACACCAGGGAATGGAGCGAACTTTGCAAGACAAGGAAGATGCACTGAAAAAGTTACAGGCAAGTTTATCTGCAAGCCGTCAACGCGTAGCGATGCTACAACAACAGGTGCAGAAGAAAAATATGATGGTCGCAAGTTTAGGGAATGCAGGTATTCATCCACAACTTAATATCAGCAAACTGTTACAAGACAACTTTATGTTTACGGTTAACTTTAAAACAGGTAGTGATCGCATCGAAAGTCATCTTGAAAAACATGTACGTAAACTGGCCAAAGCAGTGCGCCAGGTTCAGGGCGTCCGTATTCGACTTCAGGGTTTTGCCGATACGCGAGGTGCCAGTGAATATAATATGAGCTTGTCACAGCAACGAATTAATGCGGTTAAGGCAATACTCTTACAGGAAGGTCTGCCATCAAACCTGATTGTTGTCACTGCTAGTGGAGAAAGTGGAAGTCTGGATCTTGGACATGATAACGATAGTCTCGCATTTGATCGTCGCGTTGTGATCAGTTTCGAGAAAAAAGGAGAATAGTTATGCAAATCATTCAGCCTGTGTCAGAAGACTTTATGTACTGGAACCCGGAAGAGATCTGTACTTACCCGGAAGTCTGGGGTATCGAACAGACCTGGTTTGTTGACTATCAAAAACAGATGGAGGCCGACAATGAAAACAGTAATAAAGCATAACTTTTCATATCAACTCATATTAGCACTGTTATTCAGTGCTGCGGCTGGAGCACTGGTGTCATTGGCTTTGTCGGCACTGGTTATGATAATGCCAACAGAGCCAGGGAATGTAGCAGATGCATCTTCAGCGACTACTCAATTTATCGGGGCTGATCGATTTAGCATTAAAAGAAATAAAATGTTAGTCGATCCTGCGGTCTTTATTTCAGGCAAAGCAACCGTTCTGGAGATGGATATCTGAATTCAGAGCAAATATTTTCTATGGGCGCTCCTCCCTTTTTCCCCCTGAATACAGGGGGATTTTTTTGTGCCTGCGTCACAAATATATCCAGGTAGCTATCGAAGTATGGTTTGTTTAGATACAATAGGCGATACGTATTTACAGGTAAACAGGCATACATGGCAACTTCGAAAAAAAAGAAACCCGCGCGTAAAAAATCGTCTGGCAAGGGTAAACCCGTTAAAAAAAAATCCAGAAAGTTATCTTCAGGGCGCTGGAGATGGTTTCGATGGTCGTTGTTATTGATAGTTGTTTCCGGAGTGATGTATACCGCTTATCTTGATTACATTATCCGTGATCGCTTTGAAGGTAATCGATGGGAATTACCCGCCCGGGTCTACGCACGCCCACAGGAGCTGTATGTAGGCAGACAACTATCACAGCAAGCATTGATCGTCGAATTACGAGGATTACGATACCGCAAGGTGGCTCATCCGCAAGAAGAGGGGACTTATCAGCAGAAAGGAAATCAATTGCTGATAACGACACGCCCGTTTCATTATTGGGATGGAAAGGAGCCATTACGTCGCATACGTATTGGCTTTGATGCCGGCCAGGTTGTATTGCTTGAACATGCGGTAACACATGAGTCAATTGATGTGGTACGTCTTGATCCGATTCATATTGCCAGTATTTATCCGCGCCATAATGAAGACCGGATACTGGTTCAGTTGAAGCAGGTACCTGGTTTTCTTATAAAAGGTCTGATAGATGTTGAAGACAGAAAATTTCGTCAGCACATAGGTATTGATGTTACAGCAATCGCCAGGGCGCTTTACAGTAATATACGTGCGGGACGAACCGTACAAGGTGGCAGTACCTTGACCCAGCAGTTAGTTAAAAACTATTTTTTAACTAATAAACGTTCATTGATACGAAAAGCCAATGAAGCGTTAATGTCATTATTGATTGAATGGCATTATGAAAAAGATGACATTCTTGAGTCCTATTTAAATGAAGTTTATCTGGGTCAGGATGGCAAGCGTTCGATAAATGGCTTTGGCCTGGCAAGCCGGTTTTATTTCGGTACTTCACTTAAGTATCTTAAACCTCACCAGATGGCTTTATTGATTGGTTTGGTCAAGGGGCCGTCCTATTATGATCCACGTCGCCACCCCGGGCGTGCATTAAAACGACGTAATCTGGTTTTACGAGTCATGGCTGAGCGTGGGCAATTGTCATTAAAACTGAGTCGGCAATACCAGAAAATGCCGTTAAAGGTTATTCCTGTCCGAGGTAGCCATATTACACGCTATCCTGCCTTTCTGGATCTGGTAAAACGCCAATTACGTCGAGATTACCGAGAAGAAGACTTGTCATCTGCCGGGTTGCGTATCTTTACAACATTAGATCCGGTTGTGCAGAAAAAAGCTGAGCTGGCATTATCCAGGCAGTTAAATATCCTTGAAAAGACACGAAAGTTGCCTGCGCAACGGCTACAGGGCGCTGTCGTTGTAACTGATACCAATAGTGCAGAAGTATTGGCCGTTGTTGGTGGGCGTCAGCCACAGTTTTCGGGGTTTAACAGGGCACTGGATGCAGTCCGTGCGATAGGTTCATTGATTAAACCCGCAGTATACCTGGCAGCACTTCTGGATCCCGCCTATTCACTGGCAAGCCTGATTGATGATGACCCGCTGCAAGTAGAGCAGCATGATGGAGTATGGGAGCCACAAAACTATGACAAAAAATGGCATGGGCAGGTACCCCTGTTTGTGGCTTTTGCCCATTCTTATAATATCGCTTCAGTCCGGTTAGGACTTAAGGTGGGGTTGGAAAAAGTAGTACAAACCCTTAACTCATTAGGGGTTCGGCGGCCTATTCAACAATATCCCTCGATGTTGCTGGGAACATTGGCAATGTCTCCCCTTGAAGTAGCACAGATGTATCAGACGTTGGCAGGAAATGGTTTTTATTCGCCGCTTAGAAGCATAAGGGCGGTTCTGGATTCTACAGGTAAGCCATTGAATCGATACCCTTTGTCAGTCAAGCAAGCGATTCCATCTCGTGAAAGTTTATTAATTAATTATGCAATGCACATGGTGACACGAATGGGTACGGCCCAGCAATTAGGTAGTTTGTTACCCGAAGGCATGAAGGTAGCAGGCAAGACAGGCACTACCGATGACTTACGAGATAGTTGGTTTGCAGGATTTACTCGTGAGTATGTTGCAGTTGTCTGGGTCGGGCATGATGACGACAAACCCACCACGCTAACCGGTAGCAGTGGTGCCTTGCCAGTCTGGGCGAGATTTATCCGTGATGTTCAGGCAAAGTCTTTACAATTGAGTCCGGTTGAAGGTATTGAAATGGCCTGGATAGATATATTGTCAGGTAAAAAAACAGCCGCCCGTTGTCGTAATGCGGTAGAATTACCCTTTAAATCCGGTACAGTTCCTGAGCAAACTCAGGCCTGTCGTGGTGGCGTGATAGATTGGCTTGAGAGGGTTCTGGAGTAGTGACAACGTTAGTCAGAGTACTATTGATTTCGGTGATGGTTAGTTTGTTGGCAGCCTGCAGTATCGAAAAACATCGGCAACCCGCTCCAGTTGTATCGATCATTGACAAGGGAACAGATGGTTCAATCTCATCGAATAAGTCGACATCCAAAGCCAGTCCGGTCATCAAGCATTTGCTTCAACAGGCCAGGCAATTGAAATTAAATGGGCAGGCCCCCCGTGCGGCGGCCGTACTGGAGCGGGCTATCCGTATAGAGCCGCAAAATCCGTTTGCATGGCATCAGTTGGCACAGGTTCGCATGGATCAGAAAAACTACTCTCAGGCAGAATCCCTGGCGTTAAGATCAAACAGGTATGCTTATCAAAATAAGGTACTGCAAAAGGCAAACTGGCTACTCATAGCCAGAGTTCGTGAGCTTAAAGGACTTAAAAAGGCGGCAGAACGGGCGAGAAAAAAGGCAGATAGTCTTCCATAGCGAAAGATAAAATACTTCATGTAATTACGCTAATTTATTGAGTTATAATGATTTTATGTTATATTTAGATCAAGTAAAGACTGGAGTGCTCATACCTTGAGTGTTTTCGCTGTAGACAAACTGATTTCAGAAGCCCGTCGGATAGCAGCCGATTATCGTAAATTGACGGGTAAAACATTGGGCGGTGTCAGTGGAGAGATTGCTGAAAATGATGCGGCGCGCTTGCTGGAACTTGAGTTAATAACGGATCACTCGGCGGGTTATAACGCTATTGGCAAGGGTAATCGTGACGGCAAAAAGATTCAGATTAAAGGCCGGGCCATCTTTGAAGAATCTAAATCGGGACAGCGTATCGGGCAGCTTAAACTAACCCAGGAATGGGATAGTGTTGTACTGGTTTTAATGGATGAGAGTTTTGAGCCCGTAGAGATCTACGAGGCAGAAAGGGAAGATATCATGGAGTCCATGGACGAGACCAGTGAGAGTAAACGTAATAAACGTGGGGCAATGTCAGTTGCCCGTTTCAAGCATCTTTCAAAGCTGGTCTGGTCTGCAGAAAAGGGATTGATTGAAAGCGATTAAGCGCTTTTGATGCTTATATGTCCCAGTATTATCCCTGGTCTGTTATCGCAACATATTTTCTCTTCCCAGCGGGGAGGGACGGCTATGGATTATATTAATGTTTAAGGTAACAGAGATACTCGGATCAGACGGTCCATTTGCCCAAAAACTTGATCATTTTTCCCCACGCGAACAACAGCTGGAAATGGCTAACGCTGTACAAAATGCACTTGAAAATGAGTCGATGCTGGTAGTAGAGGCAGGGACAGGTACGGGTAAAACATTTGCTTATCTGGTGCCAGCGTTATTAAGTGGTCTTAAAGTGATTGTTTCAACCGGAACCAAAAATCTTCAGGATCAACTTTTCCATCGGGATATCCCCAAAGTTTGTGAAATACTGAAGCTGCCGGTAAAAACGGCTTTATTGAAAGGTCGCGCAAATTACTTGTGTCAATACAGACTGGGTATTGCACTGTCAGAAGCTAAATTAAGTTCACGCAGGCAGGCATCATATTTACAGAAAGTACGTCAATGGTCAGGTCGAACCGAGTCTGGTGACATTGGAGAAATACAGGGTGTCCCGGAAGACTCAATGATCTGGTCGATGGTCACGTCTACTATGGATAACTGTCTCGGGTCAGATTGCCCTGATTATTCAGACTGTTTTGTTATGCGCTCGCGTCGTCTGGCACAGGAAGCTGATCTGATTGTGATTAATCATCATTTGCTATTTGCAGATATGTCTCTCAAGGAAGGTGGTCATGGTGAATTACTACCGGGAGCCAATGCTTTTATTATTGATGAAGCACATACCTTGTCAGACGTGGCAACACAATTCTTTGGTATTTCACTAAGCGGTAGACAACTGAAAGAACTATGTAAGGATACGCGCACTGAACATCTCTCAGAAGGTGGTGATATGTCGGATCTGGCAAAAGCTTGCGATCAGCTCGATAAGGCTACCAATGATTTCAGGCTGACGCTGGGTAATGATATGGGTCGACGTGCGTGGAATCAGATAAAAAACAAAGCGGACATAAAACAGGCGCTGGCAGACATTCATATTCGCCTTGATGAACTTACGCAATGGTTAGAACACGCAGCGGTGCGTAGTAAAGGTCTGGAAAATTGCTGGCGGCGTGCACAGGACTTTGTTGCGCGATTGAGTCTGTTAACCGAAAAAGATGATGATGAATTTATTCAATGGTTAGATGTGCATAAGCGTTCTTTTGTTTTTCATCTTACTCCGTTAAACATTGCAGACAGTTTTCAGGCACAGGTACAGGCATATCCTTGCGCATGGATATTTACTTCAGCAACGCTTGCGATAAAGAATAGTTTTTCTCATTTTACCCAGCGGTTAGGTATAGAGAATAGTAGAACCTTGCAACTCGATAGTCCGTTTGATTACGCAGCCAATGCGATGCTGGTTGCACCCCAGCAAATGCCAGACCCGAATAGTCATCAGTTCACACAATCTGTTGTTGATTATGCAATTCCGTTAATTGAAGCATGTCGAGGAAGAGCGTTTCTGTTATTTACCAGTTATCGTGCATTGCGTGAAGCTGAAGATTTACTAAGAGGAAGGTTGGACTATCCGATGTTTGTGCAAGGGGATAGTCCGCGTGACTTGTTACTGGATTCATTTCGAGAATCTGGTCATGCAGTATTACTGGGCACCAGCAGTTTCTGGGAGGGAGTGGATGTCAGAGGGGATGCCTTATCCCTGGTTATTATCGATAAGCTGCCGTTTGCTTCGCCAGGAGACCCTGTGTTACAGGCAAGGATAGAACAGATCAAGAAGAATGGACAGAATGCTTTTTTTGATTTCCAGTTACCAAATGCAGTGATAACGCTAAAACAAGGTGCGGGTCGATTGATCAGGGATGTTACCGATAAAGGTGTCATGGTAATATGTGACCCTCGTATGACGGGTAAGGCCTATGGGAAAGTATTCGTTAACAGTCTGCCGCCCATGAAAAGAGTTATCGATAAAAACAAAGTAATAGATTTCCTGAAGGCATTATGAAAATACTGGCAATAGATACCTCTACTGAAGCCTGTTCCGTCGCCCTGTATCTTGATGGCGATGTTAAAGAGATATTTGAAATCGTTAAACAAAGTCATACCGATCGCGTACTTCCCATGATTGAGTCGTTGCTGGCAGAAGCTGAAATAAGTTCTGTAAAGCAGTTTGATGCAATCGCCTTCGGACGAGGGCCTGGAAGTTTTACGGGTATTCGAATTGGCACAGGCGTTGTGCAGGGTATTGCATTGGGGGCTGATTTGCCCGTAGCACCCGTATCGACACTGGCGGCCATCGCACAGGGGGTTCGTCGAAACTGGGGCGCAAGACGGGTTATCACTGCCGTAGATGCCCGCATGCAGGAAATTTACTGGGGCTGTTTTCAGTTAAATGATCAGAACCTGATGATTTCTGCGCAGCCGGAATGTGTTGCCAAACCACATTCCCTGCCTTCACCGGAAGGTGTGTGGTTTGGAGCAGGTAGCGCATGGAATGCATATAAAGAAGAACTGGCTACCTATATGGAAGGTATGATAAATGAACAGGACGGGGCTGCATTGCCACATGCCCAGGATATAGCCACACTGGCCGTTCCGATGGTGAAAAAAAATAAGCTGGTGTCTGCGGAGATGGCGCAGCCGGTTTACCTGCGTAACGAAGTGGCCTGGAAAAAAATAATTCAACAGTAATTATCATGACCGAATAAAAACCATCAGAGTATTAAAAGTTATTTAACAATCGGGTGCTTATAAAATATATTTACCAATATCTGAAGGTGTTCACGTAAAACCCCGTTTTGCCAAGCAGTTCACGAAAAGGTGTCGTAGTTGACAATACAATGTCAGTTAAGATATGTTAAATAGAAGTTATTGAAGATGATCGGCATAAAGGTGGCAAACACCAGAATTTTATGCCATTATCAATAACACAACGGTCGGTTTCAAGATTAATGGAACTAGTTAGATAAAACGGCTGGCTTGATTAACAGGGAAAATCCCTGATTTTCAACAGCAGACTTTGTTACAAGGATGTAAGTATAACCACCATGTCAAGCGTAATGTCTCTCGATTTTGAAGCCTTGCTGTCGCCTGTGTCAGACGATAGTCCTGTAGGCCATGATCTACGCGAAAGCAGCTCCCCCAACTCTGATTACCGCCTGTTGCGTGATACCAGAACAAAAGCGCGCAATAATGAACGTAGTGCATTGGCAAATGGCGACAGTCAGTTTATTGTTGGCAAAGACTGGGTAGACATTCTAAAAAAATCTCCTGAAGTTTTCCAGAATCAAAGTAAAGATATTGAAGTACTTACGTGGTTAATCGAAGCGTTAACGCGTATACACGGCTTTCGCGGTGTTGGCGAAGGTTTCAAGCTGGCAGCTCAATTGATAGCGTCTTATGGTGATAACCTGCATCCATTGCCGGATGAAGACGGTATTGCATCACAATTAATATCCTTGATTGGCCTGAATGGATTTGGTGGTGAAGGCACTATCATTATACCTATCAAAGCTATCCCTCTTACAGAAGGGGTAGAAGGTCCTTTTTCTACATGGCAATGTGAACAGGCATTTGAGCTTGAGCGTGTTTCTGATCCGGATAAAAAAGAAGCTCGTATAAAGCAAGGCAGTATTACACGTGCAGAAATTGATCAGGCTGTTACGGAAACAGAGACTGAATTTCTTTTGCAGGTTAATGCAGACATCCAGTTTGCTATCCAGGAATACCTTGTTTTTCAGGAAATATTAAATTCTTATTGTGTGGAAGATCCACAGCCCAGCGGTAAAATTCTTGAAGCACTGAAAATGGCACAACAGACTTTGGCATATATAGCGGGTGATCGATTGATCATCTATGAAGAGTCAGAAGATGAAGAAGGGGCGGGTCAGAACACGCAGTCAGCTTCTCATAAGCAACAAATACTAGATAACAGAGATGCAGCACTAAGATCACTACGTGACGTCGCTGCCTATTTCAGGCGAACAGAACCTCATTCGCCAATTTCATACGCAATAGAACAAGCAGTTTACTGGAGTCAGCTCCCGTTACCTGCGCTTATTCAGGAGCTGATTCCAGATGAGAATGCGCGCAGAAAATATCAGAATCTTACAGGAATTCGTAAAAACGATGACTGAAGGTAACAACATATCACTCAACATTTATCAAAGGAGTCAGTAGATATGGAGAGTATACACAACAAACTTAGCCGCGTGCGTAAACCACGTGTTCATATTAGTTACGAAGTCGAAACGGAAGGTGCTGTTGCTAAGAAGGAATTGCCTTTTGTTGTTGGAGTGATGGGTGATTTTTCGGGTGATCCGACAGCGCCTTTGAAGCCGCTTAAAGATCGTCGTTTCGTTCAGATTGATCGTGATAACTTTAATAGCGTACTGGCCAGTATGACGCCGGGTATCAACATCAAGGTGAAAAATGTATTGCAGGACGATGGCAGTGAATTTGCTGTTAACCTTCAGTTTGAATCAATGGATGATTTTGAACCCGCAGCCATTGTTGAGCAGGTTGATCCACTGAAGAAGTTAATGGAAACGCGAAACAAGTTGCGTGATCTGTCAACCAAGGCAGACCGTTCTGAAGCACTGGAAGCAATTATTGAGAAAGTGCTGAATAACGAAGCGGACCTGAATGAGCTGGCTGAGGCAGTTGGCGCAGAAAAAGGAGAAGAGGCATGAGTAACGCAGTTGAATCCAGTACAGAAGCTGTAGTCGAAGGCGAATCATTAAGTCTTCTTGATCAGGCAGTTATCGCTACCAAGCAAACAGATAGTGAAGACGCGCAAGCATTGCTTAAAACGTTAACGGAAGAAGCGCTTAAAGGCACAGTAACCTGGAATAAAAATCTTACGGTAACATTCCGTAAAGCAATTGAGGCAATTGATACAGCAATCAGTAATCAGTTGCGCGAAATTATGCATAACAGTGATTTTCAGAAGCTGGAAGGATCATGGCGTGGTCTGCACTATCTGGTTAGTAACACTGAAACCAGTACATCATTACGCCTGAAGATGCTAAATGTCAGTAAAGATGATGTATCAAAGGATCTGTCAAAAGCAGTTGAATTTGACCAGAGTCAGGTTTTCAAGAAAATTTATGAGGGTGAGTTCGGTTCACCAGGTGGCGAGCCATTTGGCGCGATGATTGGTGACTTTGAATTTACCAATCATCCTGATGACACGGAATTCCTGAGCAATATGTCGAATGTTGCTGCAGCTGCATTCTGCCCATTCCTGTCAGCAGCCGATCCAAGTCAATTTGGTTTTGATGACTGGAGTGAGTTATCCAAGCCTCGTGACCTGGCGAAAATCTTTGATTCAGCCGAATATGTCAAGTGGCGTTCATTCCGTGATTCTGAAGATTCTCGCTTTGTTACCCTGACTATGCCACGTGTTCTTTCACGTTTACCATTTGGTGAAGCAACCAAGCCTATTGAAGAATTCGGTTATGAAGAGATGCCTTCTGATCGTCAACCTGTTGGTGCTGACTACTGCTGGTCAAATGCAGCCTATGTTTTAGGTTCACGACTGACTCAGGCATTTTCCAAGTATGGCTGGTGTACAGCGATACGTGGTGCAGAAGGGGGTGGTCGAGTAAATGATCTCCCTGTTCATTTAACAACTTCAGACAGTGGTGACATTGATATGCAGTGCCCTACTGAAGTCGCTATTACAGATCGTCGTGAAGCTGAATTGAGTGGTCTGGGCTTTATGCCTTTGTCACACTACAAGAACACAGACTATGCTGTATTCTTTGGTGGCCAGACATCACAAAAAGCCCAGCAATACGATACCCCTGAAGCAACAGCAAATGCAGCTATTTCAGCGCGCTTGCCTTACATAATGGCTACATCACGTATCGCTCATTACCTGAAGGTGATGGCACGTGATAAGATTGGTAGCTTTATGGAAGCGCCTGATATGGAAGAATGGCTGAATCGCTGGATTAACACTTATGTGAATGCCAGTGAAGAAGGTGGTCAGGATATGCGCGCTTCTTTCCCTCTGGCAGAAGCGAAGATCCAGGTTCAGGAAATACCTGGAAAACCAGGTTCGTACAATGCGGTCGCATGGTTACGCCCATGGTTACAAATGGAAGAGTTAACAACCTCATTGCGTATGGTAGCTCGTATACCTGAAATGAGTAGTTAAGTTAGACGCCTGTCCCCGGCATGGTATTTCACATGCCGGGGTGTCACGGTTTTAACTTTGATATAGAAAGAACTATTTGCAATGCGTAATATCTGGAAACATGCGCTATTTCAAATAATTTTTATCGCAACGCCTTATACTGGAATTGTGATCAAATAAGGATATAAAGGGACAAAAGGATAATGGATAAAGGAACTTTTTCAGTATTTCCTGGTAAGTGTTATTTTTTTCCGGTTGCTTGATTCTTTATGTTAGATAACGAAATCAATCAACTGGAATCAGGCATTAAGCTTGACTACGATGCGTTATTGGCAGCTGACATGGTTGAAGAAAAACCTATGTCTATGCTGGAAGCGATGGGTTCGATGGTTGATGCCAGAGAAGTTGAAGAAATTGCTTCGCATTGGATCAGGCATGTTTTTTCTCACCGCCATCTTGACAGGCAACAAGCCGTTGCGTTAATACGTCAGGCAATTGTAGATCTTGATAATTTACTTCAGATGCAAATCGATAATATCCTGCATCATCCCGACTTTCAGCAACTAGAGGCATCCTGGCGTAGTCTGCATTATCTGGTAGAGACCGAGGCAGAATATGACGAAGACCTTACTGTTAAAATAAAAGTGCTGGATATCAGTTGGGCAGAGCTCGCCCGTGATGTCACACGTGCCATTGAATTTGATCAGAGTCAGCTTTTTCACCGCATCTACAGTGACGAATTTGATATGCCGGGCGGAGAGCCATTTGGTGTAATGCTGGGTGATTATCAAATATCGCATAAAGCACATAAAGGCGTATCGGCAACTGATATTGAAGTGCTGAATGAAGTAGCGCAAATTTCAACCGCTGCTTTATGTCCCTTTATTTCTAATGTGAGCAGTTCATTATTTGGCCTTGATCATATGACTGAACTTGGTCAGCCTTTAGACCTGGAAAACACGTTCAGACAAACCGAATATATCAAGTGGCGCAGTATGCGTGAGCATGAGGATATGCGTTTTGTTGGTTTAACTGTCCCCAGTACGCTCATGCGTGAACCATTTGAAGATGACAGTACGCGTGCGGAAAATTTCAGGTATCACGAGCGAGTCGTTAGTGCTGATGATTATCTTTGGGGTAACGCATGTTATGCCTTTGGTGGTGTGTTAATCAGGGCTTTTGCTAATACTGGCTGGTTTGCTGATATCAGGGGGGGTGCACATGAATATGGAGAGGGGGGTGCTGTTCGAAATCTTTTTTATGCGCATTTCGAAAGTGATAAAAGAAGATTAACAACAAGGCCTGCTACCAATGTTCAGATAAATGACTTTCTGGAACGTGATCTGGGTGATCTGGGGTTTATTCCATTATGCAGTTATCACACAGCAGAGCACAGTGCATTTTACAGTAATAACTCATTGCATGAGCCCGTCGAATATGACTCTGAAATAGCGACTATCAATGCACGTTTATCATCCATGATCCAATACATGCTTTGTGTGTCACGGTTTGGGCACTACATTAAAGTGATGGTGCGCGACAAAATCGGTTCATTTGTTTCTGCAAATGAATGTCAGAATTTTTTACAAAGCTGGTTAAATGGATATTCAACTTCCAGTGAGGGCTTGTCTGCCGAGTTGAAAGCGCGGTATCCATTAGCATCCAGTAAGGTAGATATACATGAAAAGCCCGGACGTCCGGGGTATTTTACCTGCGTTGTTTATTTGCAGCCACATTTTCAGTTAGATCAGCTGGTTTCAAGTATACGACTGGTAACAGAACTTGCAGTAGGTACAACATCAGGAGAAGCATCAATATGACATCAGCCAATCAGTACTTTGAACAGGGAGAGCTCGATAATGCTATTAAAGCAGTGGGGGAAGATCTGAGTCAGCATCCTGATCATACTGCGAAACGGGCATTTCTGGCAGAGATGTTATGTATAAAAGGTGAATATGAAAGAGCCGATCGTCAACTGGATACATTGGTGAGTCTTGAACCTGAATCAGCTTTGAGTATTGGTACATGGCGTCAACTGATAAGGGCAGCCAAGGCCAGAGATGATGTGTTTCATCAGGGTGCAGCACCTGAAGTGGTTGATAATCCCACAGAGCATATTCAGCAATTGTTGGGTGCTCACCTGTCATTGCGTGATGGCAGCCTTTCAGAGCCAATGCAACAAGCAATCGATCTGGATGCATCAAGAAAGGCGTCAGTTGCAAAAGTTAACGGATCATCTGTTGATGATCTGCGTGACCTTGATGATTTATGTGCGGGTGTATTAGAAGTGATGACAACCAGTGGTCAATATTTCTGGGTGGATTTTTCTCAATTGAGTTTGCTGGAATTTCATCCGGCAGAACGTCCACTTGATCTGATCTGGCGTAAGGCAACGATTGTCCTGAATAATGGTACGGAAGGAGAAGTTTTTGTTCCCGCTATTTATGCGACACCATCTAACGATAGCAGTGCGCTGCTAGGTAAAAAAACAGACTGGCTGGAAACAAATGGCCTGGTGCGTGGTATGGGGCAGCGTTGTTGGTTAACCGGTGATGAAGCGATGCCATTTATGGATATAGAGCGCGTTGAATTTTCGGCAGCCGCCGACTGATATCATGGCAAAAGTAAGAACAGATCAACCGATATTACCGTCATTACTGGACAGGCTGATAGATGATGATCCGAAAAAAACGTTAGAAGTTGTCAAGCCTGCAATAACTTTACTAAACGAAGTGAAAGCGGGTATTCGTCGTGATCTGGAAAATCTGTTGAATACTCGTTTGTTTCGGCAGGCATCTATAGAAAAATATGACCAATTGGACAATTCGATTTTAAATTATGGATTGAGGGACTTCAGTACATTGCAATTCAGTTCTGAAGAACATCGTGAAAGATTCAAGGACGAAATTATTAGTACGATAGAAAGATATGAGTCACGTTTCCATTGGGTTAAAGTTGAAATTGACCAGTTGGGTGAAGATCATGATCGTACTTTATATCTGAAAATTAATGCTTTATTAAATGTTGAGCCAGATCCAATACCCTTATTGTTTGATTCCAGAATTCAGGCATTAGACAGAGCAGTAAAACTGAGAGAGTTACGTCATGGATGATACTCTATTTTCCTATTATAATCGTGAGCTGGCCTATATTCGTAATCTGGGCGCAGAGTTTGCAGAAGCGCATCCCAAGATTGCAGGGCGGTTGCGACTTGATCATGATATTGTAGAAGACCCACATGTTTCTCGCCTGATTGAGTCGTTTGCATTTCTGACAGCCAGGATTCGCCATACACTGGATGATAGTTTCCCTGAGTTAACGGAAGCGTTGATGGGGGTGTTGTACCCTGACTACCATGCGCCGATTCCTTCCATGGCAATTTTAAATTTCTGGATGACAAAAGATTTTATCGAGCCTGTAAACATTCAATCTCGGGAAGAGCTTATTACGCGTTCATCACCTGAATCTGTTTGTAATTACCAAAGCACCAATGCAGTAACTGTTTACCCGATGACAATTGAAGAAACAGTCTTCAGAAGTCAACCGGTAAAAGCGCCCGTGCTACCTGCAAGTCTGGATCGTGATGGCGGTAATGTTCAGGCGGTATTAAGAATGTCGTTATCAGTAACAGAAGGTACGACGTTAAGTGAAATATGTCCGAATAGCCTTAAATTCTTTATTAACGGACAACCTCAGCTTAGTTATAGGCTATACGAAATGCTGATGACACAAGTTGCCGGTATTGCTATTGCAGAACATCCCGGCGACCCAAATGCAGTATTCTTGCCATCGGATTGTATTCACGCATGTGGAATGGATCAGGAAAGTACAGCGATTCCGGTCGATGGCAGATCATCAACAGCTCATAGATTATTAGCCGAGTTCTTTGCCTTCCCCGAGAAATTTTTATTTATAGAGTTACGTGATATTAAAAAAGCCTGGGCTGATTTTGGTGAAAAGGCACATGTATATATTTATTTTAAGCAGACACACCCAGAACTGGTTCAAGGTGTAAATTCAGAAACACTGCAGTTAGGCTGTACGACTATTGTTAATTTATTTGAACAGGATCTGGATTCAGTTGACGCAAATGAATTTACCGTAGAACATAAAATTATCCCGGATATTTATGGCAACATATCATGTGCAGATATTCACACCATAACGGACATTTATGCATCACGCCCGGGAAAAGATAATTTGAAGATGCAGCCATTTTATGGTTCGCATCGTGATTCTTCTGTCAATGCCTCAAAATTATACTGGGTGCTACGTCGTGAACCCAGTCAATGGTTTAACGGAAGAATAAGCCATGGTACTGACAGTTATCTTTCATTTGTAGATGCAGATTTTAAAGTAACAGCGCCTGATGAATCATGGACTATTGGTGGTAAAGCAATATGTGTGAACCGTGATATTCCAGAGAAGCTTCCATTTGGTCCGGGCTTACCGGAGTTTGGTGCGCCAGAGGCAGGTTGCAGAAGTGATTGCATCACTCCACCAACACCTACCATTCAGCCACGGTTAAATGATGCAACGAGATGGCAGCTGGTTACGCAATTGTCTTTACAGCATTTCGCCAGTGATGATGGGTTGCATGTCCTGAAAAATACGCTCAGGTTATATGATTTCAAAGGTACGCCAACTACCGATGCGCTCATTAACGGAATAATCAGTCTTGAAACATCATTAACAACAGCGCGAGTTCGACAGCAGGGAAGAACAGCTATCTGTCAGGGTACCGAAATAATGCTTGGACTTGACGAGCAATTTTTTAGTGGTAGCGGGTTATATTTATTTGCATCAATACTCAGTGAGTTTTTTGCGCAGTATTGTACGATAAATACTTTTGTGCAACTAAAAGCAAAAGTTAAACAACGACCGGGAACGATATTGGAATGGCCTCCTCGAAACGGAAATCAGACGCTGGTTTAATACCGCGTCAGGAATGGATAGAAAGCCATGCAGACAAAAGTCTGTTCGGACTTGTTCGCACGCTCGAAAGAGCTCAGGCCTATTCATTTAACGACCAGGGATTGAATATTCGAATTGGTAGCGATACCAATCCGGACAAGGAGCCTGTGCGTTTTCATGCTGTAAACCACTTCGGATTTGCTGCAAAAGAAGTAGACAGTATTACAGCAAGAAAAAATGATGAGATCCAGGATGGCACTGTTCTGAATAAAACCATGATGTACGATATTGATGTAAATATCATGGGTCTGACGGGGCGAAGTGGCATACTGCCTCAGCACTACACGCAACTTATACAAATGCGTAATAAGTTCCATGATTACGCACTGTCAGACTTTCTTGATTTGTTTAATCACAGACTGATTTCACTATATTACCGCGCCTGGGCCAAATATCGGGTGGCATCTGAATACGAGCATTATCAACGCCAACAAAAACTGTCACCTTTTACCCGTGCGTTACAGAGTTTGGCAGGCAGATCAAATGATGCTCATTATGAAGTGCCATTATACTATAGCGGCCATTTCTCAAAGTCCGTACGTTCAACCAGATCACTCGAATTGATTATCCAGGATTATTTTGGTTATCCGGTTTCAATTAATTCATTTACAGGAAGTTGGTTGGCGATAAAAAAGAATGACCAGTTACGAGTGGGTACAAAAAATAAGGGTCGAAATAATCACCTTGGTGAAGGTATATTGTTGGGTAATAAGGTTTGGGATGTGCAGAGTAAATGTGAAATAGAAATTGGCCCCATTACACATGATGAATATGAAACAATTTTGCCAGATACGCAGCGATTTTCCGCACTGAAAAAGATCGTCAGGGATTATGCTCCTGCACATCTGGCTATAGAACTGCACTATATAGTTAATGATCCAGAAGGGAAATCACAACAGCCTCTGGGTAAAACCTTCAAGCTGGGTTGGAATTCATGGTTGGGTAGTGAGAAACCAAGTGTCAGACATTCAAGAATAAAACTGAGATAGTAGTCAATATGAAAAAGGAGTTGTATTGTGGAATTTGATCAATTAATAAAGCGTATGTCAGTCGATTGCAGAGACTTATTTGAAAAAGCAGTGGCAACAGCGTCATCACGATCACATTATGCAGTTGATATAGAACACTGGTTCTTTCAGGTGCTGGAACAGCAGAATAAAGAAATCATTAATATACTGGCACATTTTGACATATCTCAGGAACATTTTACAAAAGATATACAAACCAGTCTGGAGGCTGTGAAAACAGGTAATGATGGTTTCCCTAAAATAGCCACAGATATAACTCGTTTATTGTTTGATGCCTGGATGCTTGCATCTACCCAGTTTTCATCACTGGAAATAAGACCCTCGCATATTTTACTGGCAATGACTGAAAATGATGCATTAAGAATGCGTATGACAGGGATTTCATCAACACTGGAAATTCTTGACCCGATTGATATACGCGAGCAATGTTTGTCAGTGCTCGAGGGAAAAGCATCAGATGGTAATTCAGAAAACCCGGAAGGGAGTTTAACCAGTACACCAGCACTTGATCAGTTTACTATCGATCTGACAGAACAGGCAAAGCAAGGAAAAATAGATCCTGTATTAGGACGAGATAATGAAGTTCGTCAGATGATCGATATACTTTGTCGTCGCAGACAGAACAACCCGATTTTAACAGGAGAAGCAGGAGTCGGTAAGACTGCTGTTGTTGAAGGACTCGCTCAACGCATCGCAGTAGGTGAGGTTCCTGATAACCTGCAAAACGTTTCATTACGTTCACTTGATATGGGCTTGCTGCAAGCGGGGGCAGGTGTTAAAGGTGAATTTGAAAATCGCCTTAAAAATGTAATTAAGGAAGTTCAGAAATCAGCAACGCCTGTCATTCTTTTTATAGATGAAGCTCATACACTAATTGGTGCAGGTAATCAGGCAGGAGCAGGTGATGCGGCCAACCTGCTTAAACCTGCTCTGGCTCGTGGTGAATTACGTACTATTGCTGCGACTACCTGGGCTGAATATAAAAAGTATGTAGAAACAGATGCTGCATTAACAAGACGTTTTCAAGTCGTCAAGATCGAAGAGCCAGATGAGGATCTTGCAATAGTGATGTTGCGTAGTATGGTCGAAATGCTTGAACAGCATCACGATGTTGTTATTCTCGATGAAGCTGTGGTCAGTGCTGTCAAGTTGTCTCACCGTTATATAGCAGGACGACAACTTCCAGATAAATGTGTCAGCTTGCTTGATACAGCCTGCGCCCGAATTAATTTAAGTTTACGGACTAAACCCGCAGCGTTAGAAAATAAAGAGAAGTCGCTTGATAATATAAATGTTGAGCTTTCACGCTTGCAAAAAGAACAACTGTCGGGTTTGATTCATGACAAGACCATTGTTGAGCTGGAAATAAGAAAAATTGCATTGCAGGGTGAATGTGCATCATTGGAAAAAAACTGGAAAGAATCACTGGAGCTCGTTAATACAGTTGCTCATCTTCGAAGAGAACTGGAGGCATCTCAGACTGAATCAGCTGACATAAATGATAAGGATTTAAAACAAAAACAAACAGCGTTAATTAAAGCCAGAGATGAATTATCGACTTTACAGGGTGACAACCCGTTAATTTATGAATGTGTTGATGCCCATGTTATCGCAGAAGTCGTTGCAGACTGGACAGGTATTCCTGTAGGGCGTATGCAGGCTGATGAAATTAATCAGATACTATCCCTTCAGGATCATATGGGCTCCAGAGTCATAGGTCAGTCCCATGCGCTAAAACTAATCTCAAAACATATGCAGATTGCACGTGCAAAATTATCAGACCCAAAACGTCCATCAGGGGTCTTTATGCTGGTAGGTCCAAGTGGTGTTGGCAAGACAGAAACAGCACTGGCATTAGCAGAACAGGTCTATGGTTCTGAAAGTAATATTACTGTTATTAATATGTCAGAATTTAAAGAAGAGCATAAGGTGTCGTTGCTGATGGGCTCACCTCCAGGTTATGTAGGTTATGGTGAAGGTGGTATCTTGACAGAGGCTGTGAGACGTAAACCTTATAGTGTCGTGTTACTGGACGAAATGGAAAAGGCACATCCGGGTGTTCAGGATATTTTTTATCAGGTATTTGATAAAGGTATACTTCGTGATGGTGAAGGCCGTGATATAGATTTTAAAAATACGGTCATCATTATGACAAGTAATACAGCCAGCGAACAAATAGAAAAGTTGTGTATGGACCCTGATACAAAGCCATCACCTGAAGGGATGTTAGATGCTATCAATGACACGCTAAGAGAAACTTACAAGCCAGCATTCCTGGGTAGAATAAATGTTATTCCGTACTATTCATTAGATGAAAAATCTCTGGGTGAAATTGCACGCATTCAGTTAAATGCAATCAAACAACGTGTGATGGCTAATTATCAAACGCCGTTAAATTATACTAACGGTTTTGTTCAGTCAATTATTGATAAATGTCAGAAATCCGATGCAGGCGCGAGACAAATTCATTCGTTATTAACAAATACATTATTGCCATCATTGTCAGAAAAAATATTGACACATATGGCAGAAGGTAAACCAATCACATCGATTGATATTAGAGTCACTAGAAGTAAAGATTTTGTTATTCACATTAACCAAAATAAAAAAAACAAAAGTGTGAAGCATAGCAAAAAAACGAAAAAAAATGACGCAATAGAGTCG
>Ga0316206_1001431_pt1 | contig 21023 bp, 14 predicted proteins | sample 6monthpyrite_MG_FD_204942 | JGI IMG/M metagenome (GOLD analysis project Ga0316206, IMG submission 204942) | Microbial mat bacterial communities from mineral coupon in-situ incubated in ocean water Damariscotta River, Maine, United States -... | ecosystem: Environmental > Aquatic > Marine >... | reverse complement strand
TTAAAATTGTTGCTCAAAAGTATAGGAATAGACGAAAAAGATTTGGATTACGGTTTAATTTGATATGTGCTTTGATAAATTGGGATAGAGGATTCGCTGTTGTTTGATGGGTTATGCAAGAAGTCTACTATATTTTAAAGCCTATAAACTATAAACATCTTATTGAGGTACTATATAATATCTCTAATGAGATTCATCTTGAAAATGAAAACACTATGTATAAAAACCATCTTGAAGATATGGTGATTAAAAAAACAAATGAACTTAGTAATCAGTTCTGGAGTGACACATTAACAAAACTTCCAAACAGATTTAAACTCTTAAGTGACATAGAACGAAACAATATCAACTATTTAGCAGTTTTAAATATAGACAACTTTTCAAAGTATAATGTAACTTTTGGATATAAAATAGGTGATGAGGTTATAAAACTAATCGCAGATAGGCTAGGCAGTAGACTAGAAACAGAAATGAATCTATATCGTATAGACGCCGATGAGTATGTTGTAGTTTCAAAAATAAATAATCAAGATGAAATTTATAAATGGATAAAAGGTACCATTGAAGATATTAAATCAAGACCAATCAGTATAAATGCCTTAAAGTTAGATGTTACATTTACAATAGGTATTGCACAATGTACAGATGCTATCTCTGTTGAACATGCACGTTCAGCTGTTGGAGCAGTTAGAGAGATAGGTAAAGATCGCATATCTTTTTACGATAAAAATATTGATTATGATTTACGGAAAACTGAACTGTTAAATAAAGTTTCTGAAATTGAATTGGCTCTAAAAGAGGAGCGTTTTGAACCCTTTTTTCAACCGATTATTGATAACAGAACAAAAGAGATAGTCAAGTATGAGTGTCTTGCAAGACTCAAATTGCCAGATGACAGATGGACACTTCCTGCAGAGTTTTTATCTGCCGTGGAGGAGTCAGGTTTCTTACCTCAAATGAGTAAGCAGATAATTCAAAAAAGTTTTGAAAAAATGTCTGAACATAGTTATGGATTTTCAATAAATATAACAGGAAGAGAATTGCTTGATAGTACTTTTGTTGATTTTATAAGTAAAAATATTGATAGGTACAATATTGAACCAAGTCGTATAGTGATAGAGATACTTGAAGGTGTGTCATTTAAATATGGAAATGATATAATAGATACGTTAAATTCTATTCGTTCATTAGGATGTCGTCTATCTATTGATGATTTTGGTACTGAGGGTTCAAACTTTAGCCGTCTTATGGATTTGAAGGTAGACTATATTAAGATTGACGGCAGTTTCATTAAGAATCTAGATACAAATGAGCGTAGCCGTAAGATTACTAGTGCCATTGTGGCATTTGCAAAGAGTATAAACTGTATAACTATCGCTGAACATGTACATAGCGAAGAGATATGGAATGAGGTCAAAGAGATGGGTATTGATTTATCACAAGGATATTGGATATCCGAAGCAATTAAAGAGATTCAAAAATAAATGAAATTTTTCACCCTCTCTTTATTTTACAGGCTCAAATAAACTTACATTAAATCAAACGCGTTAATTATATCAACTTCTATTGCATTCATATCTTTACTTGTATTTAAATGTTCAAGCTTGATATTTGTAGACAACTTAATTTCCATACCTGACCCTGCATGTCTTTTCACAATATTCAATGCAGATACATTTATGCTTTTTAATTTTTCATAAAGTGTTTCAAAATTATCATCTGCTGGAATAATTATAAGTTGATTTTTCCCAAAATAGCCAACAAATGCATCAGGCATATCTGAATCTTTAATATTTTTTATACTGTTAGAAAAAGCAACTTCCAGTTCTATTGCACCTTTTTTGCCATACCATTTTTCAACATTTTCAAAGTGCTTGATACTCATAAGTATCATATTTAATTTACTCATTTTTTGTTTTAGAAGTTCAATCTTTTCTAATGTAAACCTTTTAACTGGAAGTTGCGTATGTTCCTCATTAAACAGAGCATTGTGCACAGCTGTAATGTCCGTAAAAGTCAAAATATAACTCTCTTCATCTTCTAGTTTAGTTAAAGTAACTCGATACTCAATAGTTTTTGAATTTTTTATTATTCTCACTTTAGAATCTTCTTCTTTTAGTATATTTACTACTTTCAACTCTTCTATTAATTCACTGTTTGTTGAAGCACTTATGCAGTGAGATGCTTCTTCAAACAAAACACCGATTTCAGGCATTTCCAATACTAAAGTATCAAAAGAATCAAACCCGCCAATATCCAAAAAGGCTTTATTCGCCATATCTATTGTATTGTCTTTTATAACAATTATACCCAGCTGCACTTGATCAACAATCTTTTGTGCTTTTTTTGAGAGTGATGCAATCTCACTCTCAAATTGCTGTTTTTCTCGTTCAAAGCTTAACTCTTCTGCAATTTTATATATTACATAAAGAAATTGTTTATTATTAAAAGGCTTCAAAACAAAATGCATAACATTCAGGTTTATAAGACTCATAAGGTATTCACTATCATTATATGCAGAAGTTACTAGAATAATTTGCTCATAATTTATCTCTTTTATAGCTTTTATCATCTCTATACCATTCATACTTGGCATATTTATATCAGTAATCACTACATTAAAAGCTCTCTCTTTATACTTATCTAGTCCTAGCCTCCCGTCTTCAGCTAAAACGACATCAGGGAAAAAACGCCCCAAGAAACTAGCTGTCTGCGTACGGATCAGCTCATCATCTTCAGCATAAAGGACAGAACATTCTGCTGCATATTTTTTTAATTTTATTATATTAATATCCATTTTATGCATCTTTTTTCATAAGTACAATTGTAAATGTAGTAGAAGTTCCTTTTGTTTGAACATCTAAATGCCCAGACAAATGATCTTCGATGATTAGTTTAGACATATACAGTCCCAGTCCAGTGCCATTTTTATCTTTTGTACTAAAATATGGGTCAAATATTTTATCGATTATATCATTTGGTATTCCACCTGCATAATCTTTAAAAAACAACTCAAACCTTTCAGATTTTTCAACTGCACTTATTTCAATTACTCTATTGTCTATCTTATTCTCTTCATATGCATCCATAGAGTTTTTTATAAGATTTAGTATAATTTGGGTAAGATCATTTTTCTGTGTAAGAATTGTAAATTTATCATTTATATCTATTTTTATATCTACTCTGCTATTACTAATAATAAGACATGCTTCTTTTACAAGCTGAGCTATATGAACTATTTCAGATTCGTTATCGGGTTTAAAAAAGTCTTTAAAATCATCGATTGTCTGTGAAAGATATTCTATCTGCTTATTTACAATATCTAAGTTTTCCTTAAATCTTTTCTCATCAATATCTTGTAACTCAATATCTAAAAGCAAATTATTTGTTGTCATGCTCATACCTGTCAATGGCTGTCTCCATTGATGAGCAATCATACTAATCATCTCGCCCATTGCAGCAAACTTTGACTGTTTGGCAATTAATTTATCTTTTTCATTCAATTGAACTGCAAAATGTCTTACTATAAAATATATACTTAAGAATATTACGAGCATTAATGTTTCTAGAGTTAAATAAAGGTAGATCATACCGTTGTCAGAATCGCGAGTGGAATAAACTGCGTTTATCGCACGAATATCACCAATTGCCTCGTTAAACCCATTTTTATCTCCATACATCTCCAGCATTCTTTTAGGTGCATTTTTTGGGTCACCATGACATTTTAGGCAAGCATTTGTATTTTTTAAAACAGGAATTGCAAAAAAGAGTGTATCTTTGCCGTTATGTTTTATTACCTGTTTATATGAGGATATATCAGAGTTATTGAATTTTTTTATTATTTCAGATTCAAATGCGGTTGCTTTATTCTTAGGATTTGTCGGGTTATTGCTAGCAAACTTATATTCAACTTTTTCATGATAATGAACCTGATTTTTCAAGTTATTTTCATCAAGAATACCATGGATACCGGCAATTATAAAAGTTGACGACATCAGAAATGGATCAAAAAAATCTTCAGGTAACTTTTTTTCTTTAATAAGCTTATAAATTACTGGTTTTTGATATTTAGATATATATTCTCGTATAGCCTGGGTAACCAGTACTTTTTCTTGAATGAGTTGATTTGCTTCTTCGTTATGGAAATTACGTAGTTTAATATAAAAAACTACCGAACCGATTAAAAAAGTCAATACTAACATAATTTTTAATTTATTTAATAATCTATATAACAATATTAATTCCTTATATATATAAAATATTAAGTAGGCAGATATTATGATAGCTTTTCTTTTTTATTGATAAAAGTTTTTTTATATTAGTTTTTTTTTAGATTTTACAAAGTTTTGATTAGTTTAATGATTCAACCTGATAGTACTAGAGATAAATACTAATTTATCATATTTGTTACTAACTGTTTGAGTATTTGTTTGTATAAAAAATATTTTTTAAAGATGATTTTTCGTCATTGTTCTAGTCCTCTTTGATTCTGAAATTTCTTCCTGCAATCTTTGCCTAAATATCTTTGTATGCCGCTTCTTTTGCTACATTTATGACATTTTCAGAATAGCCTTTTGGATAGATTTTAGAGTTTTTTTATAATCCACTTTACCGAAGTTTTATGAATGTTTTACACACCCAAATTTTTTATTAAGCCCAAAATAATATTACGAAAGTCTATTTCTATAATCTTCATAACCAAACTCTTTTATTACATCTAAATTACCATTTTTTCTATAAATAGCGAGGGAAGGAAGTTTGATTCCATTGAATGTCGTATTCTTAACAAAAGTGTAATGGATTTGGTCTTCAAATATAATTTTATCTCCAATTTTCAGAGGCTGATCAAAAGAATAATCACCCATAATATCACCGGCAAGACATGTATTACCACCAAAACGGTAAGTATATTTTTTCTCACCAGCCTCACCGCTTTCACGTACATCAGCACGGTAAGGCATAGCCAAGGTATCGGGCATATGTGCTTCGGCTGAAGTATCCAATATGGCTATCTCCATTTTGTTATAGACTATATCCAAAACAGATGCAATCAAAAAACCTGTTTGCCAACCAACGGCTTCACCCGGTTCTAGATAAACTTCCACATTATATTTTGCTTTAAATTCTTTGATGATTCTTATCAACTTTTCAACATCATAACCTTTTTTCGTTATATGATGACCACCGCCAAAATTTATATATTTTAAACCTTTAAAATATTGTGAAAACTTATTTTCAAAAGCTCTCAAAACTCCCTCAAGAGAGTCAACACTTTCTTCACAAAGTGCATGAAAGTTAAGCCCATCAATATAGTTCAAAACATCCTCATCAAAGTTTTTAAGTGTTGTCCCTAATCGGCTGTATATTCCACATGGATTATACATATCTACAGGTGATGCCGAATACTCTGGATTTATCCTAAGTGAGAGTTCAATATGTGGATTTATCTTTTTTACTCTGTCTTTGTATCTAAAAAGCTGGTTTGGAGAATTAAAAACTATATGATCAGAAATTCTAGCAATCTCATCTATGTCGTCATCTTTAAAAGCAGGTGAGTATGTATGAACTTCTGCTTTATTATTTTCTTTTTTAAATTCATCATAAGCTAAACGAGCTTCATACAATCCACTTGAAGTACAACCTTTGAGGTACTTGGACACTAAAGGAAATGTGCTCCACATAGCAAAACCCTTCAAAGCCAAAATAATCTTCGCCCCACTCTGTTCCTGAACATAATCCAAAAGCTTTAAATTGCTTTCTAAAAGTTCTTCTTCACATATATAACAAGGCGTCTTGATATTATCAAATTGTTTCATCCAACCCTTCTTCAGCTTTTCTTTTTTTTAATTCAAGTACGTATGTTTTCTTAACTTCTAAAGCTACTTTTATAAAATCGTCCACATTAAGATGCATCTCTTTTACATGCACACAGGCATTATAAGCGGATTGTTTAGTAAGCATTTCTTTAACATTTACAGCAGCCCTAACAGTATGTAAAATTTTGATATATGATTGTATTTTAGCATTTACGTCTGATACACTATCCAAACCATCCAATATATCAATATATAAAGGGTTCATATTCCAATGTTCAAAAAGCAATGCACTAGCGGAGTAGGAACTTATACCAAATATTTCTTGTTCATATTTTTGAATATTTTTACAATTTTGCAGCCCATTTGTAAATTCTTTTTCATTGCCACTGTTTTCTACCATACCGGCTAAAACCAGTTTACCCGATTCCATAATAAGCGCCAGTGAGGCTAAAAGTTTGGCATCTTGTAAATCAATTTTTGAGTACCACTTGTATAATAAAGCACTTTGAATATGGCATACATCATTAAAGTGTTCATTCGAGAGTCCATACAACTGGGTATTTGCTTTGAGATTTTCATTGATTGAATAACTCATAATTAAAGCATAGATTTGCATAATACCAAACAAGGTAACAGCCTGAGATACTGAAGAAATTTTTCTAGAAAACCCATATACAGGCGAGTTAGATATTTTTAAGATATTTGCAGCCAAGAGAGCATCTGATTCTATCAACTTCACAAGTTGAGGAATATCTATATCCTGAAAACCTTCAGTATATAATTTTTGTATTGATACAATAGCATTTGACAACAGTGGAAGTGAATCTATATTTTCTACCGTATTCTCAAAAGTCATCGTTTACCTCTATTTTATTGATTTTTGTATGTAAGAATGTTTTATTCTTAAGGCAACACGTCTAAAATACTCCGAGTCTAGTCCCATAGCTTCTACAGCTCCGCAAGCTTTTTCTATCGACTCTTTTGTTAGCATCTCTTTTGCATTAACAGCGATTCGTACTATATCAAGAGATTGGATATAAGTCTTCATCTGATCATTTAAATTATCATCTTCATAATCGAGTCCATCCAATATATCTACATACAAAGGTTCCAGATTCCAATGTTCAAACAGTAATGCACAAACAAAATAAGATGTAGCTCCAAAAAAGTTGTGTTCATAGTTTTCTATATTGTCACAGCTAAGCAAACCTTCTTTAAACTCTTGTGTAGCAGAGTGGTCTATTATCTCTTTTGCTAAAATAAGTTTTCCTGACTCCATCATAAGTGCCAAGGGAGTTAAAAATTGAGAATGCCTTAAATCTATTCTTGAATACCATTGCATCATCAGTGCGCTTTGGAGATGACACATATCATTAAATTTCTTATTAGATATGCCGTAGGCTTCCACGTTAGCTTTTATTTTTTCTTGTAAAGCATAGCTAATAACAAGTCCGTACACCATATTTGTCCCAAAAAGTGAAACTGCCTGAGGAACAGAGGCTATTTTTTTTGAGAAACCATAAATAGGAGCATTAATCATTTTTAAAATATTTGCGGCTAGCAGAGCATCTGATTCTATAATTTTTACAAGCTTAATAATATCAACATTTTCCGCACCCTCTACATATAACTGTTGCACAAATATAGCCGCATCAGACAGAGGTGGAAGTGAATCCACTTTAGCGATAATGCTCTCAAAATCCATATTAAATTTCCATCTCTTTTATCTGCCAAGGAAGACCTTGTTTATTCATTTCATCCATAAAAGGGTCTGGATTTAGTTGTTCCATATTGATTACACCTTTTTCATTCCAAACACCTTCTAACATAAGCTTAGCACCTATCATAGCAGGAACTCCTGTTGTATATGAAACACCTTGTGAGTTTGTTTCTTTGTAACAATCCTCATGGTCTTTTACTTGATAAATATAGATTTTTCTTTTTTTACCATCTTTTATACCCTCAGCAACAATTCCGATATTTGTTTTTCCTTTCGTTCTAGCACCAAGGGATGCAGGATCTGGAAGAAGTGTCTTTAAGAACTCAATAGGAACTATTTTCATACCCTTGTGCTCAACCGGTTCAATCCCAAGCATTCCAATATTTTGTAAAACATCCATGTGTTTTATATAGCTTTCTCCAAATGTCATAAAAAATCTGATTCTTTTTAAACCTTTTATGTTTTGCACAAGTGACTCCATCTCTTCATGGTAGAGTAAATAGCTGTCTTTTGGACCAACTTCGGGATAATCCCAAACCATCTTAATTTCCAGCGGTTTTGTCTCAATCCACTTTCCATTTTCCCAATAACGACCTTTTGCGGAGACCTCTCTGAGGTTTATTTCAGGGTTAAAGTTCGTAGCAAAAGCATAACCGTGATCACCTGCATTACAGTCTAAAATATCTATTGTATGGATTTCATCAAAGTAGTGTTTCTGAGCATAAGCACAAAATATATTTGTAGCGCCTGGGTCAAATCCACTTCCAAGAAGTCCCATGATTCCGGCTTCTTTAAATTTCTCATCTCTTTCCCACTGAAGCTTGTACTCAAACTTTGCCTCATCCGGATGCTCATAATTTGCAGTATCAAGATAGGGTGTTTTGGTTGCAATACACGCATCCATAAGTGTTAAATCTTGATAAGGAAGTGCAACATTTATTAGTATATTTGGCTTACAAGACTCTATCAGTTTTATGACTTCATCCGTGTTATCAGCATCAATTGTTGTGATTTCAATATTTGCATCTGGAAGCTCGCTTTTGATATCTTCACATCTGCCTATGCTTCTACTCGCCAGAACGATTTTTCCAAACACATCTGCATTTTGCACACATTTGTGCACAACGACTCTACTTACTCCACCTGCACCAATAATTAATGTTGTTTTCATAAAAACTTCTCCAAAAAAATAAAGATATTATACTGTTAAAATGTTTTCAAATATTTAAACCAAGCCAAAAGCTTGTAATAAAACTGTAACCCAGATTCCTATTGTCAAAACAAGACTGAGCAATACCAAAGTAGCTCCGGCATCTTTTGCCTGTTTTGCCAGCACATGGTATTCCTTCGTAACTAAATCTACGACTCGCTCAATCGAGCTATTTGCAACTTCAGCTAAAAGAGGAATAAAAAGTGATAAAAAAAGCATACTGGAATATCCAAAACTTATAGGTAAACTCCATGATATTATTCCCATAACAAAAAACATAAGTAGTTGCCATTTAAAGGAAGTTTCATTTTTTGTTATATCCACAAAACCTTCTACTGCATACATGCCATTTTTCAATAATGAGTGTTTTGGTTTATTTAGTTTCACTTTTGTCTCCTTTTTAAAGATGTTAAATCCTTAAAAATTCCTATCACTTCTGGATTAAAATCCGATGCCAAAGGAACCATTATGTGGTTTCTGCTAAAAGCTTTGCTTTTGGCAAGATTATTTTTCATATTTTTCCTTCATATCTATTATGATCTGTCTTAGTTCATCAACTTTTATATCTTTAGAAATATGCTTTCCAAAATATACAGTTATTTTTCTTCTTTGAAAAAATCTTTTTTTATCTTTAGGTTTGTATTTGGAAAATGCACTTCCAAATACTCCATCAATAAAAAATGGGACGATTACTCCGTTATAATCATGAGGAATCATTTCATAACCTCTGTAAAATTTTCCTAACTCTCCATCTTTGCTTATTTCTCCCTCTGGAAACAATGCTACGACATCTCCTTTTTTAATTCTTTGATATGCCTCATTAAAAGCACCCTTTGAAGCACTCTTCGATATAGGAATAGCTTTACCTAATTTAAAAATTGAGTTCAAAATAGGCCAGTTATATATCTCTTTATCCATTAAAAAACTTATATGTCTTTTCATAGGCAGCTGGATAATAATCCAATCTAGCCAACTCACATGATTTCCAAGAAGAAGCACACCGTTGGATTCAGGAATATTTTCTAAACCTACATAGTTATATACATGACGAGTTATAGAAAAAATCTCCATCACTGCCCAAAATGTCATAACGACATATCTTTTAAATACTAAATAGCTAAGGTAAAGACCAACGCTGCCCATAACATAAAAAAGTACTTTTGCATTGGAACCTAAATATGCAAATATAGTTGTTAAAACTAAAAATCCAAACATAAAAATATTTTGAATAAAGTTACTCCCTGCTAGTATCGTTCCCAAATGTACTTTCGGTGAAAGAAACTGAATATTTGCATTTAAGGGAACCATCAACAAACCGGCAAAAACACCAAAGAAAGTAAACATTAAAGCCATAATCCCCATGGAATGCACAAAAGGGATACAAAAAACTAAGATAGTAATACCAAGAGAACCGATAAATATAAGCCCTGTATTTATATAGAACTTTGATAAGTTTGCTGCTATGATGGAACCTAAGACAATCCCTATACCGGCTAGAGCCATAACACCTTGAACAAAAATAGTGTTAGTGACACCAAGCTCACTTTTTGCATATTCTCCAAAAATCGCCAAAACAACTTGAGAAATAGACCAAAAAAGGCTTAGAGCAATAATATCCTCGAATATTTCTCCTTTTCGCGTTAGTACTTTAAAGTTTTTTCGTAAATATGCCCCATTGATATATCTTTTGAGTTTAAACTGTTTCTCACTCGCTTGAATCATCTTATTTGGAAGTTTTGAAGCCAAAAACCATTCTACAACCGAACCCAGAACCAAAAGCCATCCAAGAGGAGCCATTCTTATAAGAATATCTTCTTTTGTGCTTAATAACTCATCAAACAAGCCCTCAAATAAAATCGTATAAAAAATTATTCCACCTAAGATTGCCACTGTTGTAGTAGCTTGCACTGCTCCATTTCCTAGGCTTATAAATCGAACCCCTACTAACTCTTTTATATACCCGTACTTTGCAGGTCCATATATTGCACTTTGCAAGGCTAATAAAAAAGTCAGTGTAAAAGCTACATAAAATAAACCATGATAGTAACAGTAAGTTATACCAAGAGTTATAAAAACTGCAAAAGCCGCTGAGTACTCCATGATTTTATTTTTTGGGAATCTATCTGCTAAAAAACCTGAGGGAGAGAACATCAAGATAAAAGGTAAAAGGACAAGGGCGTTTACAACTGCAGTCAAAATAATTTGCAAATCACCATCATAAACCTTAAAAACAGTATTTTGGATGATAATTTTATGACCCAAGTCCGTAAAGGCGTTTAAAAATACAACTAATAGGTAATTTACAACTCCCATAAGAGCAAACATCTCTTTCATTTATATACTCTCTTCTTCGGTAGACAAGACTGTACTCCAACCCTCATAATATCCTAGTTCTTTTTTTATCAGTACAAAAAGCTCTTCTACAATTTTTTGTACTTCTTGGCTTTGAGGTCTGTGAACTTTAACTAAAGCTATTCCATATTCATACTCATCTGTTGCAATGTCATCTTTAACCCTAAACCCTGCATCCAACGCTGTATTTATAAATCTATCTTTTTGAGTAGCAGTATCAAAAATAGCATAATGTTCAACCTCTCTTTGGAGAGATAAATCATCACCCTCTTCTTCAAGAAGAAAAATAATCTTTGAGCTTTGAATATGATGAGTTTCCAATTCAGTCGGAAAAAGCTCTATTTCATAAAAGCCCCATTTAGTGTCTCGAACAACATTACTTTCATAAATATAATCACTAGAGCTTAAAGTTTTATGAACGGTAGAATCAAGTTCCTTTGAAGAAGGAGCATAAAAATAAAACTCGCTCCAACCATCTACAATTCTAGTACCGACATAATGAGCTTTATTTTCAAGTTCTAAGGTAATGATAAGAGATTCTTTTATCTCTAAGAATTCTTCATAGCCAGTCTGGCGTTCATCTATTCCTCCATATTTTACAAAAATACTAAATAGCCATGGGTTATCAGATTTATACTCACCTGCTCCAACATTAACTTCAATATACACCAAATTACCATCTACTAATCTATTAAAAACTTCTCTCATGAACTCTTCTGTGTATTTTTTTGTATATTATAGCCGATTTTAGACATATGTTTTAAGATAAATATCGATAGATGAAAAAATCTGCATATCTTAAATAATAATATTAATAAAACATTTTTATAAAATAGCATTTGCATAATTTAATTTAAGTAGGTAGAAATATTTGTTTTGGTAGAATACCGTGCATATGTATAAGTAGAAAAGGTTTCTAATGCCAAATAGAGCAATTAAAATACAAAAACTTGAGCAAGAGAATAAAGAACTTCACACACAATTAGAAATTTATAGCTTAAACGCCTCGAAAGAAAAAAATATTCAACAGAACCAACTTTTCAAAAGCATTACAAATGCAATAGACGGTCTCTTATATTATAAAGATTTAAATTATAAATATACTGGATGTAATCAAGCGTTTTGCGAATTTGTCGGTGTTGATATAACAAAAATCATAGGCAAAACAGACTATGAACTTTTTGACAAAGCGCAAGCGGATATCTCAAGAACTACAGATACTGAAGTAGTTAAGACTTTAATGACTCAATCAAGCTATGAAACCCTTAAGCATACCAATGGTCAAGAGTTACACTTACTAACGAAAAAATCTCCTTTATTAGATGAAAGTAAAAATATTATAGGTTTAGTCGGATTTTCACGTGATGATGCAGAAAACTATTCTCTTACGCAAAAACTACAAAGAACAAGTAACTTCCTTGCTTACACACAAAGTTTAGCAAAAATTGGACACTGGGAATGGGATATAAAAAGCGGAAATATTACATGCTCTGATGAAATATTTCGTATTTTTGGTTTTGAAAAACAAGCATTTATTCCGACATACGATTTTTTTCTCAAGAGCATATACCCCAAGGACAAAAATCGCGTTTCAGATGCGATAAAGTACTCATTAAAGTATAAAACTATCTACGATATGCGCCATAAAATAGTATTACCAGATGGTTCATTAAAAATTGTACTTGAGATAGGTCATGCCACATATGATAAAAATGACAACCCTCTGAGTGTCTTAGGGATTATTCAAGATATCACTAAAATAATAAAAACAGAAAATAAACTAGCTGAGAAGATAGAATTATCTCAATCTATATTTAACTACTCAAATGATGGAATTGTACTTTTCCATGATGGAAAGTTTTATGATTGCAATAAGTCTGCCTTAAAGATGATAAAGGTTTCAAATAAAGAAGAACTTCTAAAGCTTACTCCTGAAAAAATATCACCAAAGTACCAACCTGATGGCAAATTGTCATCTGAGAAAATTCAAGCTGCTATAGAAAAATGCTACAAGAAAGGTATTGCAAAATTTGAATGGATGTTTACAAATTTGGATGGTGAAGATTTTTTAGTTGAAGTACTTCTTTCTAAAATAGAATTACAAGACAGAAATATTATTCATGCATCATTAAGAGATATCTCAAAAAGAAAAAAATTAGAATCTGATTTACTTAAGTCAAATTATCAGTATAAATCCCTAATACATGATCTCGACCATAGGGTAAAAGAGCAGTCTGCACAACTCATCAAACAGTCAAAAATGGCACAAATGGGAGAATTGATAAGTATGATAGCTCATCAATGGAGACAGCCCCTTAGTAGTATATCAGTGGCTGCCATTTCTTTAAAGATGAGGCTTGATCTATTTGACTTGGATAACATAGATCATAAAAATGTAGAGAGTATACATAACTATAGTTATCAAAAACTTGAAGATATTTCTAGATATGTACAATCATTATCAAGTACGATTGATGATTTTAGAAACTTATATGACACTGGTAAGAAATTTAAAGAGCACTCAATCCATCAGCCGATAGATGAAGCGATTGAGTTAGTCCAACTAAACTTAATGGAAGACAATGTCAAAGTAGAAAGATTGTATCAAGTGACTTCAAAAATCAGTATGCAAAAAAGTGAGATAATGCAAGTAATCATAAGCATTATGAAAAATTCTATGGATAATTTTAAAGAACATCATAAACAAAATCCTCTAATATCTATAAAAACAGTAGAATTTGATAAGTATATAAGTGTGGAAATTGATGATAATGGTTCTGGCATAGATAAAGCTATTATAGAAAAGATTTTTGATCCATATTTTTCAACAAAAGATGCAAAAAATGGGACAGGGTTGGGTCTATACATGAGTAAGATAATAATTGAAAAAACTCATAATGGCAAACTTTATGTTAAAAGCACAAAGTTTGGGTCTTCTTTTTACATTGAATTACCTAAATCTATCTCTTAGGCACGTTCAAGGTCTAGACCTCTTCTACAAATGAAGAGATTAAAAACGACAGATATATACCTCTTGAACCTCTGTAGTCGCGACATAAGCAGATACATAGTTTAATCTCACTGCTATTATTTTACATCAACCTCATACTTTAAGTGTAATTGCAGGCTTTTTAATAGACTGGTTAATTCATCAATGTATGCAGCAAAATCGAGTTCACTTTCATCCTTAATGGAGGTCTCTATAATTGTTGTTATCTCAGTCATTCTATCAAAACACATTGAGCTACTAGAACCTCTCAATTTGTGTGCCTGAAACAAAAGACCGACATAATCATTTTCATTTTGACATTTTTTCATTTCACTTATGATTAAATCTGCAGTAGTTAAAAACTTTTCAAATAATTTGTTCATCACATCTGTTGGTAGCTCTAAAAGTGAGCCGGCTTTTTCAATACTTTGAGAAATTTCATTTTCCACTCTTTCAAAGTTCACATCGATTGCTCTAGGCTTTTTATCCATTTTGAAGAGTTTTGATAATAAGTCAAAAATATCACTGCTGTGAAAAGGCTTTCCAAGATGCGCATACATTCCAAGTTTATTAAATTTTATAATATCATCTTCTAAAACACTTGATGTCATAGCTACGATGGGTGTATTTCTGTTTAATGAATCCATTAGAATCATCTTTGTTGCTTCTATACCATTCATAATTGGCATATTAATATCCATAAATATCAAGTCGTATTTTTCTGTTTTAGCTTGTTTGAGAGCTTTTACTCCATTTTCTACTATTACTATTTTTATATCGAACTTACTCAAAGTTTCTTGAATAAGTATTTGATTTATGTCACAATCTTCAGCAACAAGAATTTTTATACCTTTAAATTTGTTAAAATCAACCGCTAGGGTCTTTTTAAATTTCGCATCAGCATATAAAATATTGTAGAGTTTTGTTGAACAGTAATTACTAGAGTTTATAAGTTTTAAATTCAAACAACTTGATTTAAAGTTAATATCATTTTCCATGCATACAATCAAATATTTCTCATCATTTAAAATGTTATATAAAGCAATAGCCTCTTCTTTATTGAATAAAATTATTACCTTGGAATCTTTCTCATAATCTTTTGCGGATTTTAGGGTATGAGTCTCAATATCAAAAGAATCTAAATATTTTATAACATTTTCACTGTTTGTAGGATTTGCATGATCATGTATTACTTGAACATAACGGTTATTTAATAACGTTTTTAAAGTAAGGTCATCACTTGTACATTTATCAAACTTAAGTATGAAAGAGAACTCGCTTCCGAAATTTTTCTCACTTTTTAGATCTATTTCACCTCCCATGAGTTCAACTAGCGAAGCGCTTATGCTCAGGCCTAGTCCTGTTCCTCCAAATTCTCTCGTGGTGGAACTGTCCTCTTGTAAAAATGCTTCAAATATTTTTTCTTTTCTTTGCTTGGATATTCCAATTCCAGTATCTTTAATACAAAATTTAATGCTTTGGGAGAACTCATCCTCAGATACTACAGAAGTGCTCACGGTAACATGCCCATCTTTTGGTGTAAATTTCATAGCATTATTAATCAGATTTGAAAGTATTTGTTTAAGATGCAACTCATCTACATACAAACACTCGCTTGTATTTATGTCAACATTTAGTTTATATAAAATATTTTTCTTACTTGCGGATACTAGATAGTTCATATATATATGTTCCATATCTACAAACAAGTTTGTCTTAATCAATGCTAACTCTAGTTTTCCCTGTTCTATTTTAGAAAAGTCTAAAATACCATTAACGACATCCAAGAGCATTTGAGAAGAGTTTTTGATAATATCAACATAACCAATTTGTGTCTCATTGAGTCTACTCTCAGACAATAAATCTGCAAAACCTATAATTCCATTCATTGGCGTTCTTATCTCATGGCTCATGTTTGCAATAAAGTTAGACTTAGCCTGCATAGCTTCTTCAGCATGTATTCTTGCATTTTCAAGCTCGGTAATATCTGTTAGTGTAGACAAGTACAAAGAATTACCACCATCGATATTTATTTTTTTAGTACTAATGCTGAATGTAATAATTTGATTGTTTTTATCTAGCATAAATGCTTGCTGAACTAAGTCTGTAGAATCATCATGAACACCGCCAATATGACAGCTCTCTCCACAACCTATATTTGCTCCATTTTCATCAACATACAAATCGCAGATACAATCATATTTAGATAAAAAATCTTCCATATCTAGAAAATTAAAAGAATCAAAAAATTTCTTATTTAAATACTGAACATGCCCATCTTCCATGGTAAGTGCAACTATGCTAGACTGGTTATCCAGTATTTGATAGAGACGTTTTTGTTCTGCTTCAAAATTATTTTTATTAATTATCATAGATGTTAAATCTTCACGAAGAGACATATACTCAATTATATTGTCATCCCTATCTAGTATAGGAAAAGTTGTTGAATGCACATAATAACTTGAACCATTTTTATGCCTGTTTTGAATAATCCCATTCCAGATAGTTTTATTTTGTATATCCTTCCATAGCTCTTTAAAAACTTCACTGGACATCTCAGGATGTCTTACTATACTATGTGGTTGTCCTATGAGTTCACTTTGAGTGTAGCCACTTAACTTACAAAAATTATCATTTACGTATGTGATTATCCCTTTTGTATTGGTCTTTGATACAATGGCAGCTTTATCTAGCGCATATTTATATTGCTCTAAAATTCTAATAATTGCACCTTTGTTTTCAATTCTCCTCTTTAACTCATTCGTAGTTGTTTCAAGTAGATGTAAGATTGCTCCGGATGATTTACTACGATAAGGTGAGTGAAGAAGGTCAGTTTGTGAATGATTTAGCACTTTTTTACGCTCGGAGAGGGCCAGAATAACTGTTGAAACATTCATAAACTCATTTCTATTCTGAGTGTTGATATATTCACCATAACCAATAAATCCAGTTAGTGGGGCGAGAGTAGAAAGTGCTTTATACTCAACATCAATATCTTTATCAAAAAAAACTTTTCTAGCTGCGGATGAATATACAAATATTGATTCTAACGGTGCAAGTGACGTTCTTGCATATATATCCGCAGACCTATCCATGACAAGATTTTCATTTCCTATGGCAAACCTAACTTTTGTACCTTCTTGGATATCAGTAGAGTAACACAGAGCACCATCTTCTAATGAACCGTACACAGTTCTAGCTACTTCTCCTCCATCTACTTCAAAAACAAGTGGAAACTCTATCATAGACTCTGGAATTGATTGCACAATATTACCTCCAAGATATTTAGCATAAACAGAGACTATAGGTTCCCCATCCAATTCATATATGCAATTTCCCTTCGCCTTAGTGACCTTCATAACTTTACCCACTGCATTCCAAGAATAATTAAAATCGGTCATACATTTTAAATCTTCATTATTAAGTGCAACTCCGACTAAGGCATTTGTATGTATCTGCGTATCGTAAATAATAAAAGGGGCTTTCAAAGATAAATTATCACCGGCTCCTCCACCTGCAAGTATTACATCTTTTCCCCCTGCTTCGTTAAAGCCCTTAAGAAGCTCATCTGATTTGTAATATAAACTGTTAATAAAAATAAAAATGCACTTAGTATCATTCTGAACAAGTGCCTGTGCCATTTTTTTTCCACTTTCATAAGAATCGCCCTCAACTGTGATAAATGATTTGAGTGATGTTGAGTAAAATTCGCATATATTTATATACGATATTGAGTCACGGACTCTACCACTATCACTAATAACACCACAACTCGACGAACCGACTATAATAGCTTCAGGTAAGTATTTTTTAATACTATGAGTGATTTTAGAAATGTTATTTTTATTGAAGGAGGCATCAAAAACTTGTACAAGAATTGAATTTTTTTGAGGGGATAAATTTTCAGATTTAATCCAAAATAATAACTCTTCATTGGATTTATAGATATGATTAATACTGCGCATATTTGGAAAACCTTGATACTTTAACTATTAGACTTCTTGAAAAATTCTCTATAAAGTACTGAGACATATAGAAGTTTGGCAAAAAATCTATTTTATAGAATTTATCTAATATTAGCTTTATTAAGATAATATAGTGTCTAAAAATAAGATAACATTCTAAAAAGTTGATACATATTATACATAAAATAGGAATTTGAAATATGCCAAAGAACATATTGGTCGTAGATGACAGCGACTTAAACATTGAATTAATAATTCAGTTAATAGAGATGTATTCTAAAGAAAAAGATTGTTTAATAGACATTTTTAGAGCCGGTAACGGAAAAGAAGCAGTTGAAGTTTGTGCTAAAGAATCAATTGACTTAGTGTTTATGGACTATATGATGCCTATTATGGATGGCAATGAAGCAACTAAGATAATAAAACATAAATACCCAAATATAATGGTTATAGTCGTATCCGCTGTTGGTGATGAGAAGCAGCAAAAAGAGATGCTTCATAACGGTGCAGAAGATTACGTCGTTAAACCACTCACCGCTTCAGTATTTAAGAGTAGACTACACAATTATATTCAACTTGTCCAACACAGAAACCATATCGGCAGTATCGCAAAACCACAAAACCTTGTCACATCAAAAATTTATAACTACTATATGGATTTTGGAATTCACTCTGAAGAAGATTTATCAGAATTTTGGGAAGCTATGCTTATAAGATTTAATTTTCAACATCAGATTGAATACTTGAGTGATTTCGTTCGTTTCCTTTACTCTTTAGGAACACTGCAACTTCAACAAAAATTTAAATTCAATATAACAATAGAAGAAGATTTTGAAAAATTCTACTTTACTTTAAATAATATATTACTCATAGGACGTGAGCGCGTAGACCTGTTGATAAAAAAATATTTAGCAAATTCTATATATGTTTGTCAAGACAATAAACTCACTTTTTCTCTAAAAAAACAAATGCTTGAAAAATCGACCTCTATCTCTCCAACGCTCAGCGTCGCTCTAGAAGATAAACCAAGCCCAAAAGACGCCATCATATCAGTCTCTGCTTTAGAAGAAGATACGCAAATATATGATATCCTTGATCCTGAAGAACTTGCAAGTTTAGAAGAATATCTAGTAAAGATACACTCTATCATCCTCTTGATGGAAAGTAGTAATCTTGATATTGAAGAGATAGAAAACCTTTGCACTTATTTCAACTCAATGGCAAATTTACTATCCCTTTCAAATGATACCTATGTTATTTCAAACTCTTTACGTGATTTATCAAATGCAATTACAGAAAATATAAACTACTTCGAAGAAAACTCAAGCATGCTGTTTGAATTTACAAATGCATTTGTAAATGATTTACTGTTTTGGAAAACAAAAATATTTTATGAAGGTGCACCGAGTGTAGATTTTTTAAATGATTCTATTACTTCCAATGCAAATATGTTAAATGCCCTACTAAAGCCCGAAGGTGACGAGGTTGAAGATTTAGATAGTATCTTCGATTTTTAATATAAGAGACTTTTGACTTCTCTGAGACATATAAATGCACACTTGGAGTTCGTTAAAAAACCTTTAAGCTACTAGTAGCTCATGCGAACTTCCACCTTACAATTGCACATTTTTTTAATCGCTGGTATTCATTTGTTTGTTTTAGGATGGCTACAACATAAAAATTCATTTTGTGAAATGTTCACTCTGCGAGAAAGCTTCTTCTACACAATCAAATGAAAATGATTATCAATACTATTGACAAACAAAAAAAATAATTGTACAATTCCTCAAATTAAGATATACTGATAATAATTATCAGTATGATAATCAAGAGGATTTATTATGAAAACATCAACAATATCGTTAGGTTTATTTACAGCAATAGCATTATCAGGTTCGTTATACGCAAATGAGTCTTCTGAACTAGAAGCCCTAAAAAAAGAGATAGTAGAACTTCGTGAAATCACACAAACGCTTATAGACGAAACAAGTGATTTAAAAACCGGCTTTAATTACACAACAGTAGATACAAAAAAATCATACAGCGGTTTAGGAAGTGCTGCATCAAAAGTTTATTATTCAAAATCCCCATTATCAATTGGTGGTTATGGTGAAATGTACTATTCTGATGCAAAAAGTTCAGGAAAGAATAAGACAACTCTAGATGTTTACAGATTCGTTCCTTATATTGGTTACAAATTTTCTGAATATATTATTTTAAATACAGAACTGGAATTTGAACATGGTGGGGTTGCTAATGATGACGGAGTCGCAGCAGGCGGAGAAGTCATCTTAGAATTTATGTATCTTGATTTTCTTGTTAATACACATGTAAATGTTAGACTTGGTCACTTCTTAATGCCAATTGGACTCATAAATGAGAGACATGAACCGACACTTTTTACAACTGTCCAAAGACCAGATACAACAAAGTACATCATCCCAACTACTTGGCATGAGAGTGGTGTGATGATTTATGGTGATATTATTGATAACTTATCCTATAAAGTTGCCGGAGTGAGTGCTTTACAAACTGGTGCGAGCGGTTCTCAGTGGATTCGAAGTGGTCGTGGTGAATCATTTAAGCAAACAAATCCAAATCTTGGATTTGTTGCAAGATTAGACTATACTGGAGTCAATGGGCTTTTGATTGGTACTTCGGCCTATTATGCTCCCTCTGCAAATAACTTTAAGTCTGAAACTACTATAGTTGATGTTCATTTAGACTATAAACTTAACGGTGCTAGAGTTTATGGTACCTATGCTCAAGTATCTCGCACAAACGCTCACTATATAGCAGATAACGCGGTAAAAAATGCTCAAGGGGGTTATGTAAATCTCAGTTATGATTTACTTTCTTTAACATCTTCAACAAATTCTTTACCGATTTTTGTTCAATATGAAAGTATGAATCCTGAAGAAAAAAGAGCAGATGAAAGCTCTGGAGACTCAACTAAAACGACTACTGTAGG
>Ga0316206_1001430_pt1 | contig 21024 bp, 17 predicted proteins | sample 6monthpyrite_MG_FD_204942 | JGI IMG/M metagenome (GOLD analysis project Ga0316206, IMG submission 204942) | Microbial mat bacterial communities from mineral coupon in-situ incubated in ocean water Damariscotta River, Maine, United States -... | ecosystem: Environmental > Aquatic > Marine >... | reverse complement strand
AGCAGCCATGGCAGGATTAACTTTACTACCATTGATAACGATATCTAAGTGAGCAGCAACAGGACCTGTTGCAATGACACTACCTTTAAGTGCAGGGAAACCAGCTGCTGGAATACCTTCACCGCCAGCGCCGTGACAAGCGATACATTGTGCGTATACCTGTTCACCTTTCGCCATCAGCTCATTTTTAGTCCAGACTTTGTTGTCACCAGCCGCTGCTTCTTCAGCCGCGCCTTTCTGAGCACTAACCCAGGCAGCGTAATCCGCTTCTGACTTAACTTCGACAACAATTGGCATAAAGCCGTGATCTTTACCACAAAGCTCAGCACATTGACCTCGGTATACACCAGGCTTAGGAACGATAGTCCATGCCTCATTGATGTAACCCGGGATAGCATCTTTCTTAACTGCAAATGCCGGTATCCACCATGAGTGAATTACATCATTTGAGGTCATTAAGAAGCGCACTTTTTTACCCGCAGGTAAAACCATACGATTATCTACATCCAGTAAATAGTTTATGCCTTCTCTGTCTTTATTATTTTCAGCGTAGATAGCATCTTTGCTACTCTTTGCCAGATTACTGAAGAAACTGAAGCCTTCATGCATGTAATCGTAGTTCCACTTCCATTGATAACCCGTGATCTTAATGGTCACTTCTGCATCATCAGCTGGCGTTTCCATTTTGATCAGTGTTTTGGCAGCAGGCACAGCCATCCCAACCAGAATCAAAAACGGAATAACAGTCCATAAGACTTCAACTGTCATGTTATCGTGGAAGTTCGCCGCAACGGCGCCCTTTGATTTTCTATGAGCAAACATAGAATAAAATATTACACCGAAAACACCGGCACCGATGATTACACAGATCCACAAAATTAACGTGTGGAGCTCGTAAACCTCTTGACTGATTGCAGTCACACCAGGTGTCAGGTCCATTTGCGCTGCCGCAAACAGTTCGGTACTAACGAACATAAGGCTTATCGCCTTAAAAGTACGGAGTAGTACTGACATGCCATCCCCCATTTATTATTAACATTTTTTGTACTTAAAGGGATCAAGTGCATAATCAGCATTGTTAACCATACTTTTTATGCAGGATTTCTAACTTTAAGCCATCGCAGAATAATGGATTTTTAAGGTAATGCCTACCAAGAACAGGAAAACGGCGATAAAAAGTATTTTTCCAACCCCTATAAAAAATTATAAAGAGATTGGGTAGCTTGAAAGACTTATAGAATAGGGGTTTTGGAAATTGAATATTCTAATAGAATAATAATTTAATAGAGTAAAATAACAATATAACTATTTAATAAAGGCATCTATTGGCATTAGTTAATTTGCTAAAACGTATGCTATCAAACAACTATTTAATAGTGCTTGCTACAGATCAAGTTTAGGGTTTTTACTTAGTTCGGCAGCAACGCTTGTACTTCTGACCACTACTACAGGGACATTGCTGGTTCATTGATAATGGAATAACAGGCTCATCAAACAAACGACCACCAAAGTAAACCCAGCGATCTTTCTCTCTTACAAAATCACTGATTTCATGGAGCGTTATCAGCTGATCCTCGTGAATAAACCATGCCTTAAACTCAACCTTACCCTGCTGGTCATTCTTCTGGCCATGTTCGGTAGAAAGAATATCTAACTTTACCCATTTTGTGTTCGCATCCAGCGACAGCTCTTGAGGACACTGCTCGACCGCCCAACTCGTTCGCAAATAGGCCTCATTCAAAAGTACAAACGCACTATAACGTGAGCGCATGAGCTGCTCGGCAGTATCAGGCTGCACATTAAACTCATGATAAGGCTGACAGCAATCTTTATACCCTTTTTCTGAGCAACAATAACATTTCATATAAATTCGACTAAAACGACCAAATCATTACCACTATATTTACATGGTTTATAGATAGGTTTACAATAACCAACTATAACGATAAGGATTATAAATTAAATAATTCAATATGAGATCATACCCCCGTCTCACCGCAGCGCTGTTATCCATTATTCCATTATTAACAATGGCGACAAATAGCTTTGCACAAAATAAAGACATTGAACTCAAAATTGCTGTTCGCGCCATCAATGGCACAGAAAAAGCCAACGCCCAATGGGGTGATACAGCACGTACCTTAAGCAACATGATCGACGGCTACTCTTTCACATTAGATCCCATTGTGGAGTTCAACCAAATGCGAGCAGCCATTAAGGACAAAGAAATTGATTTTGTTTTGACCAACCCACTGGCTTATATCGACTTGCATAAACGATTTGGTGCTAACCGAATCCTGACGTTAAATAAAAAACAGCCAAGCGGTATCCCATCAACTTCATTTTCCAGTGTTATCTTTACCCGCTCAGACGCGACTGACATTACCCAGTTTAATGATTTCAAAGGCAAAAGTATGATGGGCGTTCACCCGGAAGCATTTGGCGGCTGGCAAATGGCACTCAGGGAACTGTTGTTGAAAAATATAGACCCTGATGATGAAAACATTGAAATAAAATTTAGCCACAATAATTCACATCAAGCAGTGATCACATCAGTACTGAATAAAGAAGCCGATATAGGAACCATTCGGTCCGGCATTATTGAACAACTCATTAATGAGGGCAAACTGAAAGGCAGCGAAATTAAAATAATTAACCAGCACCATGACAATTACCCCAGCATTCACAGCACAAGCCATTACCCGGAATGGCCGTTTTCTGCTCTGCCTCATGTTGATGACAACATTTCAAATAAAGTTTTTCATGCACTACTTAAAATAAAACCAGATTCAATTGCTGCCACGAATGGTGGCTATGTTAACTGGGCAGCACCATTAGACTACACTGAAGTAAACCAGTTAATTTCCGACATCAAATACCGTCACGTAACATTCAGTAACCTTTGGCAGGATCAAAAAAATACTATCTTATTACTTTTATTTTTTGTATTCGCCATCATCTTATACACGCTTTATCTGTTTTCAATTAACCGCAAACTGGCCAGCTCAGAACGGGAACTTCATCACCACCGAAACCATCTGGAAGAACTGGTCGAAGAAAGAACCTCAGAGCTCCATCAGGAAGCCAATCATCACAAACAAACTGCAAGTGAACTGGCCGAATCCAAACGAACGGCTGATGAGGCCAACAAAGCCAAATCAGATTTTCTTTCTCAAATGAGTCATGAACTTCGAACGCCCTTAAATGCTATATTAGGTTTTGGTCAGCTGATAAAAATGGATACCAGCAACAATACTGACACGCTGGAGAATTCTGGAGAAATACTCACAGCAGGAAAGTATTTGCTGAGTTTAATTAATGAGATTCTTGATTTGTCGAAAATTGAATCGGGCAGTCTTGAAATATCTATTCAAGACACTGACTGTGTCGAGATACTGAATGAATGCATTTCACTCATCAAACCAATCGCAGATGAACAAGGTATTACCATCTCTAAACTAAGCACTGATCAGTGCCTGGTAAGTGCTGACAGAAAGTACCTGAAACAAATCTGCATCAATCTTCTGAGTAACGCCATCAAATACAATAAACCCAATGGCAATATTGAAATCAAACTTGAAAACCAGAACGACAGCTGTCAGCTTTCGATAAAAGATAATGGTGTTGGTATTGAAGAAAAATTCAAAGACAAGCTTTTCACACCATTCGCCAGAGCGGAAGGTAACACCAGTCTCATAGAGGGTTCCGGAATCGGGCTGACTATCACAAAAAAATTAATTGAGAATATGGGTGGTGAAATTGGTTTTCACAGCGAGCCAGGCAAAGGCAGTGAGTTCTGGGTTATCCTACCGACCAAAATATCCAGTAAAAAGTCATATCTGGAAAGTTAATACAGAGACAACTATTTTGAGTACCAATCTAACTCAGCCTAAGACCAGCAGTCATTAGTTTTCACTGAAATATTGACTCAGAAACACCTCAAAGCTCTGGCGATCAGAAGCCTCGACACTTTGTTGTTTCTTTAATGACGCTTCACTTGCCTGCTGATAGAACGTTTGCTTCTGCTGATTGACAGCCAGATTATTAAAATAGTCATGATGCATATCTGACATGCGTTTTGAAAAATGAAAAAAACCTTCATCATTTTTATTCATCTGCCGCAATATGCTGGCGGAAGGTGTTTTCTCAGCATCATCAATCAGTTCAAGTTGTGCGACACAGGCATCATAAAAAAGATTACCTTCATCCGACTGATCCAGAACACTGGCCAAAGGCAGTAATTGTTCAACCAGCTCACGCGCCCACAGTTTAAGTTCTTTACCCCCTTTGGGTGTATCCAGTTTTAAACCAGGCTCTCTGCCCCGGTGTGCAGTTGTTAATAAATTATCATCAATCATTTTTCGTTCTGCTGAATCAAAAGCAGGGCTTTCCTGCAAACAACAAAAAATAATAAAAACCTGAATAAAACGTAACTGCTGCTCATTAACTCCTAACGGGTCAAACGGATTCACATCCACAGAACGAAGCTCTAAATATTGCACACCGCGATCACGTAATGCATTAACCGGCTTTTCAAGCCCCTGCAAAATCTGTTTTGGTCTGACGCTGCTGTAATATTCATTTTCAATCTGAAGAATATTATTATTTAGCTGCTGGTAAACACCTTCTTTCTTTAGCCCTATTTCTTCATAACCCGCATAAGGCGTTTCAATTGCACAGCGCAAACAATCGATATATTCCTGCAAACTATTATAATTTGCCGTGATGCCGACATCGCTTTCGCGTGAATTTCGATAACCTATTTCCCCTAAACGCAACGACGTTGCATAAGGCTCATAAAAGGAATTTTCATTATATTCTTGCAGATTGGTTTGCTGGCCATTCAAAAATGATTTACAAATGGCCGGAGAAGCACCAAACAAATAGGAAATAAGCCAGCCATAACGTTGCAGGTTTCTTAAGGCATCAAAATATCCGGTTGAAATAAAATCCTGCAAAACACCCGTATTATTTTCGACTGACTGATACGTCTGCCAGAATTCATCTTTAAATGAATAGTTATAATGAACACCGGCAATAACCTGCATCACCCGACCATATCGATGTCCCAGACCACGGCGATAAACTGTCTTCATCTGACCTAAATTTGATGAGCCGTATTTTGCCAGTGGAATACTGGTTTCACCAGCAACCACACACGGCATACTGGCCGACCAGAGCAACTCATCTTCCAGACCGGCATAAACGAATTGCTGCGTGTCTCGTAAAAACGCCATTGCCTCACCAACATCAGCACAAGGTGGCGTAATGAATTCAAGTAATGCTTCTGAATAGTCAGTGGTTATATAGGGATTGGTTAACGCAGAACCTAAATATTGTGGATGAGCCGTTTGCGCAAGCGTGCCCGCTTTGGAGACCCTGAGGCTCTCTTTTTCGAGCCCGATTGCACCACACTGAAATATATCGGCCGATGCAGCCGACTGCAGAGCACTAACGCGCTGATGGAATTTAGAATACAAATTTATTGCCAGTGATTACTTTTACAGAATATGTTGAGTGTCTTTGTTTGCTACACCAGAATTTAATGGCTAGTAGCTTACACTATGCGCATCAAAAAGACAGACCAAAGCCCCGTAAATCAATTAAACATATCGGTGATATTGGTAATACTATCAATCACCGAGCCTTCCCCTACTTTATTACCCCTGGAAGGAACAGAACTCATGACCTTACTGGCAAAACGGCTAAATGGCATGGATTGCAGCCAGACTGTACCGGGCCCTTTTAACGTCGCATAGAAAAAGCCTTCACCACCAAAAAAGGCACTTTTTACACTGCCAACATACTCAATATCAAAATTAACTGTCGCGTCATAAGCCACCACGCAACCGGTATCTACTTTAAGGGTTTCGCCAGCTCTTAGCTCCCTGCTCATAATCGAACCACCGGCATGAATAAATGCCAGACCATCACCGCTTAAATGCTGCATGATAAAACCTTCACCACCAAAGAACCCCATCCTTAGCTTTTTCTGAAAGGCGATATCAATGGAGACGCCTTTAGCAGCACACAAAAAAGCATCTTTTTGACAGATTATCTGTCCGCCCAGTTCAGCTAGGTTCACCGGGATGATTTTGCCGGGATAAGGCGCAGAAAAACCCACGACTTCTTTAGCCACGCCCTGATTGGTAAAGACGGTCATAAACAAGCTCTCGCCGGTTAACAAGCGTTTACCAGCACCCACCAGTGAATCAAGCAAACCCTTTTTGGTTTCACCGGTTCCAAATACCGTTTCCATCGAGATGTCATCGTTCATGAACATCATACTGCCCGCTTCAGCCACCACCGATTCACTGGGGTCCAGCTCGATTTCAACAAACTGAATTTCGCCGCCTTTAATCTCAAAATCAATATCATGAGCCAGCTGGCCTCGATGGAAGGTTGCCCGAGGCATATCAGGTGTGGCGGTTTTTTTCTTTTCAAAAATGGTTAATTCTGGAATCCAGGCAATGGGATCCCATTTACCACGGCCGGGACCAAACGCGAGCGTGTCGTCAGTGATCTTTCCTTTTTTCAGGGCTTTGATAATTTGCTCTGCCGAATAAGGACCTTTCGGCTCGCCATTAATATCCAGATACCAGACCTTTTCACTCATGCTTACTCTCCCTGACCACTAATTTCATAAACGTATGGAATAAAAACTAACAATAAGTGTCATACTAATCAATATCCACCAACCTTCATCAACACTATGAAACTTATTAGCTGCTTTCTATTATTACTTTTGACCTTTAGTTCACAGGCTAAAAATTCGACCAGCACAAACCGATTGATTCATGAATCGAGCCCCTACCTGCAACAGCATGCACACAACCCTGTAGACTGGTATCCGTGGGGGGACGAAGCATTCAATAAAGCCCGCAAGGAAAATAAACCCGTTTTTATTTCGATCGGCTATTCAACCTGCCACTGGTGCCATGTAATGGCTCATGAGTCATTTGAAAACAAAGAAGTGGCTAAGATACTCAATAAAAACTTCATCAGTATTAAAGTTGACCGCGAAGAGCGCCCGGATATCGACCGAATTTACCTGACAGCCACCGAAATTTTGACCGGTTACGGCGGCTGGCCCAATACCATTATAGCGAACACACAACTTAAGCCCTTTTTTGCCGCCACTTATATGCCACCTGATAGTAAAGACGGGCGCAAAGGACTGATAGAAATATTAAACCAGGTCAATCTGCTCTGGAACACAGACCGAAAAAGAATTAATACGGTGGCTGATGAGGTCACCGAGATGATGCGCTCGCATTTACAGGCGAAAGTAAGCAAAGGAAAAGTTAAAGCATCCAGCATTACCAAGTCTTATGAAAGTCTGGCATCCAGTTTTGATGAGGAATATGGCGGCTTTGGCAATGCACCCAAATTTCCACGCGCTGCTGTTTTCGATTTTTTATTACAATACCAGCAGAACAAATCATCCAGCAATTCACTGGAGATGGTTTTAACCAGCCTCGACCACATGATACGTGGCGGCATCTATGATCAGGTTGAAGGTGGTTTTCACCGTTACTCGGTTGATGCACAATGGCAAGTGCCGCACTTTGAAAAAATGCTTTATGACCAGGGACTGATCATCAACACCTTGATAGATGCATCAAAAGCCAGCAACACAGATCGATATCACTCAACAATTACACAGAGCCTGAACTTTTTACTCACTAAAATGCAGAATAAAAAGGGTGGCTTTTACTCTGCATACGATGCCGACAGCAGCCGACCTGACAACCCCGAAGAACATGGTGAAGGTGCGTACTACGTCTGGAGTAAAAAAGAACTTGATTCTATTTTGAACAACGCAGAACAGCGATTTTTTTACACGCACTTTAATATTCAAAAAAATGGAAATGTCAGCAGCGACCCGCAAAAAGAATTTACCAATCTCAATATTTTACATGCAGAAAATCCGATAAAAGAATCTGCCAAACAAGCCGGCGTTTCAATTATTCAGGCAAAAAGTCTACTTCAAAGCAGCTTCAACAAACTCAGACCACACCGAGACAAAAGACCGCTACCTCATCTTGATGACAAAATCATAACATCATGGAATGCACTGACCATTAAAGCGCTATCTAAAGCATCAAAACTATTTAATAACCCATCTTATAACAATGCAGCAGAAGACACTGCACGCTTTATTTACAAGCACCTGTACGACCCGAAAACCAAACATTTATATCGAAGCTATCGAAATGGCAAACGTTCAGGCAAAGCCTACCTTGATGATTATGCTTACCTGATAAATGCATTGATAAGCCTGTATAAAAATACTGAAGACCGCCAGTGGCTAATATGGGCCAGTGATTTAACCCATCAACAAATTGCATTATTTTATGATTCGGCCAACAGCGGCTTTTTCGACAACACTGCCGAAGATAAAAACATTCTGATCAGATCAAAAGAAATTTATGACGGATCATTACCTTCTGCTAATGCTATTTCTGTGGAAAACCTGGTGTTACTCAGCTCAATCATGAAGCGCCCGGACTGGCATAGCATGGCATTAAAAACTGTGCATTCTTTCCATGAAAACATGAATGAACTTTACGATAATTACCCGCAAATGTTCAGAAGCCTGTTATTAACACAACAATAGTTTCTGATACCTGCCCGTCAGGTAAATTTAATGATTTTCGACTATAATGGTTAAGATAAGTTATTTTTATTGATTCTTTAAGGGTGGCATTTCATGAATAGTCAGGTAAGACTTCACCACATAATATCAACAATACTATTGCTCCTGTTTTCATTTTCAGCAAATGCTGAAAAACCGCTCACGCTTGGCGTTCACCCATACAAGTCGCCACAGAAACTGCTTAAGATATACAAGCCACTGATTAATCATCTCAGCCAGCAACTTAACAGACCCGTCACCCTTTCAATTGCTAAAGACTATGAAACACACATTCAGCAAATTGGCGAGAACAAACTTGATATCGCTTACCTTGGTCCTGCCAGCTACGTAAAACTGATTAATCGGTTTGGTGCCAAACCCATACTTGCACGTCAGGCGATTAACCAGAAACCAACATTTCAGGGAAAGATCATTATCCGTAAAAACTCGACAATAAATACCATTAAGGACCTGAAAGGAAAGCGCTTTGCATTTGGTGATCCCAATTCAACCATGAGTCACCTGGTACCACGATTCATGCTGCTTAAAAATGGAGTCAATGCCAGCAATTTAAAACATCTGGATTTTCTTGGCTCTCATGATAACGTTGCGCTTGGTGTTCTCTCGGGTGATTACGATGCCGGCGCAGTTAAAGAAGCCGTCTATAACAAATATAAACCACGCGGTATCAAAGCACTGGACACTACGCCTGCTTTATCCGAACATTTATTTGTTGCGGGCAATCATCTTTCAAAAAAACTTATCACCAATATTAAACATATTTTCTTAAATATGAAAAAACATCCCGATGGTTTAAAGGCCATGAAGAGCATTAAGAAAAAAATGACCGGAATGGTTCCTGCCACTGATGCAGACTATAATAACCTGAGAGAAATATTAGGTACGTTAAAAAAACATAACATTATTCGATGAAACACGTAACATATAAAACCAACAAAAAAGCTCTCACCTACTATATGCTCGCCTTACTGGCGCTTCTACTTTTTATTAATTTACTGATCATATCCCAGCAGCGCACTTTATTTATTTCCGAAAACGAGCGTTTTGTTAACAATGAAATCACGATATTCTCTAAACTAACGCAAACCTCTTTGATAACTAAAGACTATGCAAATATTGAAGAATCCGTTTCTGCCTGGGGAGAAGACAGTAGAAGCATTATCAACATCACATTAACCTCACATAACAACTTTGTGATCGCAAAATATATACGCAATACTCCCTCTGATCACCCGGCAACTTTTTCACGCAAACTTAGTTATGGGAATGACAATAGTGCAATACTTAATGTTATCGTCTCACAAGATGACATGCATCATGCACTGATCATCATCGCCGCTAAGTTAATCGCCTCCACCATTGTATTAATAATATTTTTTGGTTTTTTGCTCTGGAGAATTCTACTTAGAACTGCCATCAATCCACTCCAAAATGAAATTATTCAACACCAGCTGACCACCCTCCAGCTAACAGACGCAAAAGCCGCTGCTGAAAAAGCAAATAAATCAAAATCTGAATTTCTTGCCAACATGAGTCACGAAATTCGTACACCTATGAATGGTGTTTTAGGCATGCTCAGTTTATTACTGGATACAAAACTAACAGACAAACAGCATGACTTTGCCAGAACAGCTTATAACTCAGGCGACACCTTACTTATTATTTTAAATGACATTCTCGACTTCTCTAAAATTGAAGCAGGGAAACTGGATATTGAAACTATTTCATTTAATCCAGTTGAACTGTTTGAAGAAACCATTACATTAATGGCAACATCCGCTCAGACCAAAAATCTTGAACTGGCCTTCGAAATAGACCCTAAAACCCCGCCTCAATTGATGGGTGACGCTGGTAGAATACGACAAATTTTAACCAATCTTATCAGTAACGCCATTAAGTTCACCGAAAAAGGCGAGATACTGATTACAGCACACACGCAATTAGATACAGATAAAAAAACAACCTCAATTACTGTTAATGTACAAGACACAGGTATTGGTATCAGCGAAGAAAATCAGAAAAATATTTTTAACGCCTTCGAGCAGGCTGATAGCTCAACCACCCGAATTTATGGTGGCACAGGTCTGGGGCTTTCTATTTCAAAAAAACTATGCCAGCTTATGGGCGGAGAAATGAGACTGGAACAAAGCACACCACAGGGTAGTCTCTTTTCATTCACACTACCTTTTAAAATTGCTCAGTCAACTGAAACACCTCCAAGCAGCTGCGATCAAACGTTAATCGGCAAAAACATTCTAATTGTCGATGACAATAAAACTAACAGAAAAATACTTGAACATTTATGCGAACAATGGGAGCTAAATTTTTCAAGTGCCGACTCAGCAAAAGCGGCTCTTGCACTTATTGCTAAATCACACCAAAACAACCAGACTTTTGATATTATTATCACCGACATGATGATGCCAGAAATTAACGGCAATGAACTTACCGAACTGATTAAAAACGACCCTCGAAACCAGAACACCCCGGTGATTCTACTAACATCTATTTCGCCAGGTCAGACAACTGACAACAAGCTGATTAATGATAAGCTCTTTAACAACATCCTTATGAAGCCCGCCAAACAATCCATGTTGTTCGACGCACTAATTTCTGTTGTTAATACAGCCGCAGCTCCCACGTCATCTAAAGACAAGAACGATATAATTCTTCCTTTCCGGGACTATGCAGCACTATTAGCGGAAGATAACATCACCAATCAACGTGTTGCAGAAGGCATGTTAAAAAAACTGGGGTTTGCAATCACCACTGTTGAAAACGGTCAGGAAGCACTAACAGCTATTACTCAATTCACACCCGATATTATTTTTATGGATTGCCAAATGCCGGTACTCGATGGCTATGCCGCAACCGAGGCTATCAGGAATCTGGAGCTTCCTTTAAAAAACATCATCATCGTTGCAATGACAGCAAATGCTATGCAAGAGGACAAAGGAAAATGTTTATTAGCCGGTATGAATGACTACATTTCCAAACCTCTCAGATATGAAAAAATCTATGAAACAGCAAAAAAATGGTTACCGATAGAACAACAAAGCAATGATTCTGGATTATCAGAAAACAATCAAAATTTACTCGACCTGAACACTATTGATTCTCTCAGATCAATCATTAACGATGATTTTGTAAAAATCATTGAAGAGTTTTACACAACAACTAAAGCATCCATACAAGATTTAGTGACACTGGACAAAGAGAGCGAAACCGAATCCGCCATAAAACTGCTTCATACTCTCAAAGGGAGCAGCGCCAACATTGGTGCCAGTAAATTATCATTTGCATTCCTGCAATTAGAACAACAACTCAAGCAAAATAGCAGCATAGATATAACAAAGACAATCAGTGAGATTTACGCATTACTTGAGAACACGGCTTCTGAATTCAGAAAAATTCTATAACCAGCAAACAATTGAACGACCACTGCCTTTTCTACTGGCCTTCTATGACTTTCGATAGGCTTTTACAGCTTTAAGCAATTGATCAAAGCGCGACTGTTCATACTGACCAATAGCAATCAACCGCTCATTCAGGCTTTCAGTCAAATTTCTCACTGCTTTTACTTCAAGCAGCACCTGAGAGCTTTCATACGACATGTAGTGATTTAAGGCATCTCGAATAACCTGGCTTCGACTACAACCCAACTTTAAGGCCTCTTTGGATATAAAGTCAGCGGTTTCATCGTCAACCTTTGCCCTTTCTAATGCATTAAATCGACCTTTAGTCTGCTTTATTTTCATTATTACTAAATCCTTTTAAATATCAAATAGATAGTTATTTAAAGCCACCAAAATAAACTATATAAAACAATAGGTTAATAACTATTAGTAGCCATAGAATCTATATTTAATATAAATAATATAAATATATCTTAAATACAGCAATATATTTCAAATTATTAACAGATATATATAGCATTATAAAGATACTTATCCTTAAATAAATAAATTAAACATTGCTCTTAATATTAATACTGTTAACTTTATCAGCACTTTTTTAGACCTTTTTAGCGGATTTTTCGATACAAGCATGAAAGTTGTTAAAAACAGATTTGAGCAGTTGATCAAGGCCAGAGGCATTAAGACCAATGCCTCACATCAAATTGCAATTAGCCTTGAAGCATTTGACAAACTGGCCGAATGGGCCATTGCTGATGGTGTTTACGATAAACAGATGTTTTTTGTACGAGTCAGCGAATGGTTAAGCAAATATAAGCTACCCAGAGCGCCTAAAAAACGACAATCAATCAGTGATGAACGTAAATTTAAGGATATTGACGATTTACTGAAAGATTTAAAGCAAAATCAAATTGATAAATCACATAAAGTCGCCATGTTAAAGCTGAATGACGATGCATATCAGGTTATTATACGCTGGGCAGTACAGCAGGGAGCTACCGGCAATGATGAGATGTCTATCTTATTTAGTAAGAGCATCATGAAAGCCACCCTCCCTGGCCAAAGAGGACAGGATAAGGCTGACGTTAACAAAACGGAAGACAAGCTTAAAACACCCAAAAGTGGGCCTTCTTATATTAAGGCCATTGGCTGATTTACAAATATATTTATCTATTTTGTAACTATCAAAATAGAACTGTTACTCTCAAGAGGAGATTTAGAACATGTGGTATAACGGTCTTTTAGACTTATCTGTCTGGCAAATAGTGGGCATGACCCTGCTGTTTACTCATATTACTATCGTTAGCGTTACCGTTTATCTGCACCGCTATTCTGCACACCGTGGTCTGGAACTAGGCCCTATACTGCGTCACTTCTTCCGCTTATGGCTATGGCTGACTACCGGCATGGCAACGAAAGGCTGGACGGCATTACACCGCAAACATCATGCAAAATGTGAAACTGAAGAAGATCCTCACAGCCCGGTTATATTGGGTATCGGTAAAGTATTAAAAGAAGGCGCTGAACTGTATCGTGCAGGCCTGACTGAAGAAACACTGGATAAATACGGCAAAGGCACACCTGAAGACTGGTTAGAAAGAAAAGTCTACCGTCCACACGGCCGCACTGGCATCATGATCTTTTTAGCCATTGATGTAATGTTATTCGGTACCGCAGGTATTACAGTATGGGCTATTCAGATGGCCTGGATTCCATTATTCGCTGCAGGCGTCATTAACGGCATCGGCCACTACTGGGGCTACCGCAATTACGAGTGTGCAGATGCATCAACCAATATCGTGCCATGGGGCATTCTGATTGGTGGTGAAGAGCTACACAACAACCACCACACTTTCCCAAGCTCATCTAAGCTGTCTAGCAAATGGTACGAGTTTGATATTGGCTGGATGTATATCAACATATTCAAAATGCTTGGTTTGTTAAAAATTAAACGCGTTGCGCCAAAAGCTAAAACGGATACCAGCAAGAACGTTATTGATACTGACACGCTGACTGCTATTTTCGATAACCGTTTCCAGGTAATGGCAACGTATGCGAAAAAAGTAATGACTCCACTGGTCGACCAGGAAGCGGCTCAGGCTGATGCTAACGCTAAGCCACTATTTGCTAAAGCAGCAAAAATTCTTTCTCGTGAAGAATCGTTAGTAACAGAGCAGGACCGCCAGCGGATTCAGGAAATTATTGAACACAACGCTGTTCTAAAAACAATTTACGAAAAACGTAAAGAGTTACAGGCCGTATGGAAGACACAAGTAACCAATAACGAAGAACTTGTTAAAGCCTTAAAAGAATGGATTGCCAAAGCAGAAGAAACAGGCATTCAGTCACTTAAAGAGTTTGCTGACAGTCTGGCTCATTATACAACTCAGCCTAAAGCAGCTTAAGTTTTAGCTACTTTCAGAGCAAACTGTAGAACCTAAAAAGGAGCCTCAAGGCTCCTTTTTTTATGGCTATCAAAAACAATATTAACTGACTAATGAGCGACTAACGCCGCCTCTAATTCAGCGAATGTACGCGCTCGTGTTTCGACATGTACACTCTCACCAATCCGCCGTGCAACGTCTGTTGCTGAAAACATACCTCGTACCGAGTCATTATCAACCACTAACACATGTTGCCTTCCAGCATCATGAAGCGTAGCGACAATATCACCGACTGATGCCCTCACCACTTCCGGATAACTGATGGCTTCTATTTCCTCTCTATGCGTCATAATTTCCTGAACAATAATATCGTTCCGGTCACCACCATGCTCCCGTAAATAATTAAGAGAACGCTCACCCAGAATATCAGTCGATGTAATCAAACCGGTTAATTCATTATTACTATCTGTAACGAACAACAACCTGACGCCACATAAAATCATTTTATTATCTGCATCGGTTATAGAGGCTGTCGGGCTTATCGTATAAGCCATTGCGTGCTGCAGGTCAGTCATTATCCCTGTAGCTGGCGAGGTTCTCGATACGATGGACCGGTCTGCATCGGCCTTTAAAGAAACACCTTGTTGAATTTTCGAATGATGTAGGGAAGTAAAATGATTAGACATAATCTATCTCCTGACAGGCAGTGAAACTACATTAATAATCACTATAGATAGGCCAACTTCCAATTACCAAACAGTATTATTTATAATCATCAATTACCCGACCCTATAGCCAATGAATATCATTAAATTCTTATAATGAATCCAGCCAAATTGATACATATCACCCCGACACGCCACAGTTAAACTACAATAAACACATTACTGGCAACAGAGCACCCAACAAATGACCTCCTTTACAAAAGGCGTGAGCATGTTTCTATTGTCGGTTGTGATCATGGCCCTGCTAATCACAACCGTACTCGGCTTTATGCTTGGCCTCTCTCATCCTTTGCCATGGATACTGGTTGGCTTTTTAATCTTCATCCCCTACATTCATGAACATTTAATCTCGCGCCACTATGTTAAATGGCACTCATCCATGGATACTGGTATTGAATTAATAGACAATGACCACAAAAAACTCATCAGTCTGATCAACCAGTTACAAAATGCCACTCAGTATAAAGTTGATGATTCTATTATTGACCAGATAATGGATGACCTGATCAATTACACCAAATATCACTTTGAACGCGAAGAATTTTTAATGCGTGTAAACCAGTACCCGGACTATGAGAGCCATAAAAATTTACACGAGGATATGATTAACAAAATGTCTGAGTGTATAAAAAAATACAAAAGCGCCCCGGACAACACAATTGATGACGCACTCAACTATTTAAAAAACTGGCTCATTAATCATATAAAAGGCGACGATCGCAAATACATACCTTATCTTAAAGACTATGATTTAAGCGGTCACGAACACACGATTTAACAAATGAATAATAACGTAATAAAATTTTACAGACATCTATTAACAAGAAAACTTATCTTCGGCTCTACTGTTGGCGCTTCGATTTTTTTTATGGTTATCGGCGTTGTTTACTGGGGTGCATTTAATACCGCAATGGAAGCCACCAATACAATGGAGTTTTGTATTGGATGCCATGAAATGAAAGATAATGTCTATGTGGAATACCAACAAAGCATACATTACAAAAATAGATCAGGCGTCCGGGCAACTTGCTCAAACTGTCACGTTCCCAATGAATGGCAACACAAAGTCGTCAGAAAAATACAGGCGACCAATGAACTATTTCACTCTGTTATGGGCAGCATTGATACCAAACAACGGTTTTCAGGAAAACGAAAGAAGCTGGCTGAATCTGTCTGGAAGACCATGAAAAACAATGACTCTCACGAATGCAGAAACTGCCATAACTTTGAAGCCATGGAAGCTTCTGTTCAAAAAAATCGCAGTGCATTAGTACATACTGCAGGACAGGAAAGAGACATGACCTGCATTGACTGCCACAAAGGCATCGCGCATCAATTACCGACAGATGTTGAACCATATATTGGTGGTAATGATGATGACCACGAGTATTACAAAGACAATAAAATTGAATGTTACCAGTGCCATGAAAACATGCCCAAACCAGAAAAAGAGGACTGGGGCTTCTGACTTAAAGAGTCTTATACTTAGATTCTACTGTCACTGCTTTCGGATCAACAATACAAGCTTCTCTACATAATGCACAACCGGTACAAAGTGTCTGATTTATTTCTGGTTTCTCCATACTCCAGACTAAAGCGCCTTCTACCGGACAGACTTTGCAGGCACCACACTCAGGACCACTATAAGGCAAACAAGTTTCTTTATTAATAAACACATTTGCAATCTTAGGTACAAACCGCTCTTTATACTGATCACCATATGCATCTGGCTCAGACAGCTCATTACTATTTTTTTCCACCACAGGAAATTTTAACGCACCCACTTCGCAAGCATTCACGCAAGGCCAGTCTTCACATAAATGACAACCTTTATTAAGTAAATCCATTGCAGGTGTAGAAACAACTTTCGCACCTTGCTTTGCTGACAAAGGAAATATCAAATCATAAGTACAGGCTGTAACACAGGCATCACAACGCGTGCATGCTAATAAAAATTCGAGTTCATCCAGGGCAAATGGCGGGCGAATCCAGCGTGCCGCATTTTTTCTGGCCTGTTCGGCACTGTGATCAGTAACTGCTTTCGCTACTTTTCCTACGCCACGTGTAAAAAATGATCTTCTATCCAAATCTGGCTCTCTTAAGTTTTTAAAGGGTCGAAGGCACGACACACAAGGCGCCTATTCTCATCACCATGGGTTGCATCAGCATCCATAAATGAAATCCATTAACAGCAATAATAAATACCATCACCGGCAATACATTTAAGCCTGCCTTTGCAAATAAAACGGTACTGCGGTGTTGTAATACTTTAATCGCAATCCAGAAACCAAATATCATCAACAAGGCCTGCAAAACAAATATTGTATTCTCGGATAACAGCATGCTGTTTTTTATCAGTAATTCATCCGCAACACCAGAATAACTGACATTGGTACCGAGCGGATTTACGAACAACTGACTAGCACCGACAGACTCACGAATCATATGGTTTAAGTTGTGCGCCAGATGATAAGCGAAGGCCAAAGGCAAGGTAACAAAAACAAGACTGGTAAATGCTTTTTTATAGGTAACCGTAGAACCAGACATTCGTCTACTGGCTTCAACAACAATCGCATAAATAGAAACAGGAACAACCATGCTGACGACAAGCCCTAAACTAAAGCTTGTTAGCAGTTGCCCGGAATCACCAATAACCTGCGCGAAGCTTCGTAAGCTGTCTTCCCAAAACTCCATCATGGTAATACCATGAAAACTGGTTAGCGTTAACAGCACCAACATAAACCAGGCTTCATCCCAGTGTGGTCTGGCGCTTTTTATTGCTTCATTACTCGGCGCACGCAAACGCCACGCTACATTTTCATCCGGGCAACTTTGCACACAATTACCACATGAGGTGCAATAAGTGTTTTGTGTTAAACGACCCATCACCAGTTGAGTCGGGCAGGCATCAACATCGGTTGAACCATTAAAACACTCCAGCGTTTTACAATCTAAACAAACCTGGTTATTAATCGGACGTAATTCGACAGGAGCTAACTGCGAATAAAAACCAATCGTTCGGCCCACCGGACAAACATAATGACAAAACGCTTTATTTTTATACATGGCCATAAACACAACAGCCATCACCACCATGAGTAAAGACAATAATGCCGTGGCGTAAGGACTGGTGGTGATCCCGTAACCTAGCTCTAGCCAGGTTAAACCAATAAACATGATCAACGCGGGCCAGACACTACGCATCCATTTTGGCGGCGTTAACTCAAGGCTGTTATTGAGTTTTAAAACACGGTTCTTTAACCAGAGTTTTGGTTTTACGTGCCAGCTTGCCAGCGCATCCCATGGACAAATTGCACACCATGCCGAGCCCAGAAAAAAAATCGAGAGAATTAAACCGGCCCACCAGATATTCCAGGTGAGTACTGTTGCAATATTTCGTTCTGGAATCGGCGTACCCATTAAACCGGCATATATAACCAGCAAAAAGAAGGCAACGGCTATTACTTTTAATACAAACAATAGCCACCGGGACTTTGACAATAAATGCACCAATGGAGCTGCTGATTTAAAGCTCGCAAAAGGCACATCCGGTTTATTTAAAATAGAAAATGTTGAAAAATTTACCTTTAATATCATTGCAAGACTTAGCAACAACATGAAACCCCAGATTAAATATACCCAATACTCAGGTAATCCGGGGTGTGTCATAGGGTCGTACTCTCATCTTCGCTCGAACCATCCCGCAAACTGCGAATTTTGTCTCTCATTAATCGACGACGCTGAATAACATTTACTGAGATCAACATAAACACAATAACCGCTAACGCAATTAACACCGGCCTCATTCCTGAGCCTTCACCTACCTGCAAAGGAAAATCAATCGTGTAGGGTTCACCATCTGCTTCAAAATTGGCCGTAATAATATATGCGCCATTATCTTTAAATTCAAAACCCTGACGATAAACGCCATCATCAATTTGTTGAGAGCCAAGAAATTCTTCATTTTCATCACCAAACATCACATCATTTTTTACTTTAAATGACATTTCACCATCGTAGGAATCTCCGTTATCAATACGCGATGCATAAACATTAACCCGGCCACGCTCACCCGGTTTTGGAAAAGCAGGGTACACCATGTAAGTAACAAAATAACTTCCGATTTGCGTTTCAACCTGCATGCTAGGCGGTGTGTTCGAATCTTCATTTAAGCTATAGGCCGGACGACCTAATACATGATGAGCCAGAGCCTGACCAGAAAAAAACAAAATGAACACAAAAGAAAATAGTTTGAACGCTTTTTTATTTTTAAATATCACTACAACACTGCCTGCTTATATTTTTTTGATGAATCATTAATAAACCCGATGCGACATAACCGAACCCTGTTCAGGATCCACGATCGCTATCGGTAAACTTGGGTGCGGACAAACCTCCACACACAAACCACAACCAACACAGCCCGCATCGACAACTGTTGGCCTGTAAATATTTGCAAAATCAAATTTGATAGCCTTCTCACCCAAAGGACAGATCGTCACACAAGCACCACAAACGCCACGATCAACCCAGGGATAACAAGTTAACCGGTCAATTTGCGCCAGCCCCATTTTTATATCTTCACGCACTGTTTCGGTCAAGGCTTCGGTCGGACATACTTCCATACATTTATCACACAATGTACAGGCTTTAACTTCGGGATCGATAAATGGCGTATAAACTTTATCACCTCCCTCTCTTTTATCAAACTGTATACATTTTGGAGGACAGACCTCTCCACACAGGCCACAACCAATACAGGCTTTCACAAACGCCTCATCATCACCTAAAGCACCAGGCGGACGCAGATGATGAGAAAAGTTACTGGCGTAAGCTGGTGCCAGTAAACGCGCCACCCCAAAAGGTAACGCAGCTGCAGCTAATGCTGTTGCCGAGAAAATTAAAGACTGTAAAAACGTGCGCCTTTCCATATCACTCTCCCGCGTCGAGTGCCCTCTTGTACTGCTTACCTAAATGACCTGCACCCTGAAACGGCACATCTTTGGTACTGGTGATAAACGTCATTGCATCTGTAGGGCAGACCGCAATGCAGGCAGCACAATTATTACACTCTTGTCCAAAGTCATCATGCAAAGGGTTCAAACCAAATTCACAGACTGCGTTACATTTTGCACAGTCATTGCAGTTTTCTACAATGCGTTTAATGCGAAACAAACGGTAACGACCCAGTAATGAATAAAGCGCCCCGCCCGGGCAAATGTAACGACAGAACCCGCGACGAGCGACCAGCAAATCAAACAATAAAGTAATAACAAAAAATACCAGACCGGCGCCGAAACCACCCAGTGCAATTCCAAAATACAATTCACGACCAATAATTGCCGGCGGATAAATAACCGAAATTAATACCGAACCACTGATAACGGATAACACCAGACCCACTGCCAGCACTAAATATTTTAAACGGCGATCAAACTTTCTGTTGCCAGCCTTAAAGCCAAAACGATGTAACCATAAAGACAAAGTTGTGTTGAGTTCATATAAAAAAGTAGCCGGGCAAATCCAGCCACAGAAAAACCGCCCAAATAAAATAGTTGCTAACACCGGGATCAGTGCCGTTAAAATAAATGGCCAGTACAAGGTTAAACCAGCAGCAATCTGTCCTACCACCGATAGCGGATCAGAAATTTGATAACCAAAAAAATTACCTGACCAGGTTGTACCTTTAATGCCATCAAGACCATTTGCAGGATCATTGGTAAACGGTGCTGTCAGCGCCTCCATAATGTCATACAAAGTTTTCTCAGTAGGCGCTAATAAGTCATACGAAAACGAGGCAACAAAAGTTTGATAGACATGAATAAAGGGCAGCATAATCA
>Ga0316206_1001429_pt1 | contig 21070 bp, 22 predicted proteins | sample 6monthpyrite_MG_FD_204942 | JGI IMG/M metagenome (GOLD analysis project Ga0316206, IMG submission 204942) | Microbial mat bacterial communities from mineral coupon in-situ incubated in ocean water Damariscotta River, Maine, United States -... | ecosystem: Environmental > Aquatic > Marine >... | reverse complement strand
AGACTGAAGGGGTATGTTTTATGGTGCCCCGGAGACGATTCGAACGTCCGACCTGTCGCTTAGGAGGCGACTGCTCTATCCAGCTGAGCTACCGGGGCAGGCGATTTATTATACATATAATCCTGTAAACAGGCTATTATGTGTTGATGAAAATTTCTGTCATTGTTCCCGTTTTTAATGAATATGAGCAACTTCCCGTTTTAATATCTTCACTAACTCAATTATGTACGTCTGTTCATGAGCTTATAATTGTTGATGGTGGTAGCACAGATGGTACGCAGGCTAAATTAACTGAAGCCGGGTTTAAACCATTAGTCAGTGCATACGGCCGCGCTAAACAAATGAATTTTGGAGCGATGGCTGCTACAGGTGATTTACTCTGGTTTATTCATGCAGACACACAATTTGTTGCTTCAATAGATAACTATGTGAATGTGCTGGGTAACGCAAAAAAAAGCTGGGGCCGGTTTAATATAATCTTATCAGGTGAAAATAATATTTACAGATGGGTTGAATGGTTTATTAATATGCGCTCAGCCCTGACCGGCATTGCCACTGGTGATCAGGGTATATTTATACAACGTAAATTATTTTATTCGATTGGTCAATATGATGATATCCCGATTATGGAAGATGTTAATTTTTGTAAGAAATTAAAAAAAGTATTGCCCCCTGAAATAGTGACCAGACCATTATTGATGACATCAAGCAGACGGTGGGAGGAGTGCGGTGTATTCAGTACAATTATCCTGATGTGGAAAATGAGATTATTGTATTTTTTAGGTGTTTCGGCTGAGAAACTTGTACGCATGTATAGCAGACAAAATAATCAATGAAAAAAAGTAAGTTAATAGTTTTTGCAAAAGCACCTGTTCCCGGGAGAGTTAAAACCCGACTGGGTTACTCTATAGGGATGCTGAATGCTGCTCGCGTGTATCGTACTTTATGTTCTGATTTTCTGAGAAAAGTAAATAATTTACCCGAGATTGATATAGAGGTGTGGGCCACACCTGATACACATCATCCTTTATTTCTGTGGTGTCGAAGAGTATTAGGACTCAAGGTTAAGAGACAGCCCGAAGGTGATCTGGGAGAGCGTATGTACCGTTCAATCAAGGCATCGTTAAAGGAATATTCTACTGTGATACTGACGGGGACAGATATGCCTGAAATCAGCATATCGGATTTACAAAAGTCAGTAGAGGTGCTTGATGGTGGCTATGATGTTGTCTTTGCACCTTCCACAGATGGTGGATATGGGCTGGTTGCAGTGCAGCAATCTATTCATTCGATTTTCTATAATATGCCATGGAGTTGTGAAAATGTGCTTGAAGTCAGTTTATTGCGTCTGAAGCGCAGTCATCTTAAATCATTTTTACTTGATACTTATGATGATATTGATACGTTATCAGATTACAAAAAGTTTTTAAAGCAACAATGAAATTTTTGTTTGTAGTAGGAAGTTAGCTACTTTCTCTGGGTAGACGTTTCATCATATCTCGTTGAAGATCGATGACCAGACGGGCAATGTCGCGCTGGTGAGGACCGCTAACGCCAAGAAATTTACCGCCTATAAGCTGCTGACTGCTTTTTTTATTCATACTGGCATATCGCACTTCCAGTTGACAGCTGATAATGGTTTCATCAGACAGGCGTAATTCACAGTAAGGTAAAATCTCGGATAACTGCAGGATGTAAGGTGTATCGAGAATGATACCAGCTCCGGTCTCAGACAGATTTATTATTTCACCATATACTGGGCTTCCATCATCTCGCTTCATTTTTATAGGAATATTAATACCCAGCCCGATATTGATTCTATAGTTTTGTCGTTTCTGAAAATAGAGAACCGTCTCGGGGAATGCTACTTTATAAAAGAAAATTCCACTTTCTTTTCCATGATCAATCAAATCGGTAGAAAACTGGATGCCAATACCATTTAGTTTGGCGTGAACGTTTAATTTCTTATGAATAAGAAGTAACTTGTGAGCATTTTTGGTGTTTAATTCATCCAGCAACAAAAATCCATCATCTTCCTTAATGGCTAAGAGCGAGCTGAAGAAAGTTTCAGGAACACCGGGAATAGAAATTTGTAATAAAGTCTGCTCTGCTTTCAATTTTTCCAGCAGTTGAAGTGATTTAACACGGTTTGTAATCTGATCTCCAGTCACGTATGTACTCTTGATTTTATTTGTAGTAATAATGATTCAGGCTTTTGCAATACTGTGTCCCATGCTTGCCTGCTGTTCTTGTCCCTTTGCATCATACGTATTAGTAGATCCAGGCTGCTGGCCATGCAGGATACTTAAGGCCTGTTTGATCATGCGCAGGTTATTATCCAGTATACCGCCGTTGACCTGGTTAAGGAGTCTGCATTCGCTGACCTTGCCAATAAACTGATGCCATAAGTTGAGTAACTTCTTGTGTGGGTCGCACCAGTTAATACAGAATTCCATGCCGTCATGAGAGGGCGCGTAACCTAGTGATTGAATGAGTGCGATTCGTTTAAGACTATATTTCTCAAGCGCCTCAAGTTCCCGTTGTTTATTTTTACTTATAGCAAGTAGCTGTTCACTCTCTGAGGGGAGTGTATCTTTTTCGTCCTTCAGAATTTGCATTAATGCTTCAGTGTGATGTAATTCCGCACTTATGAGTTCTCGTAATGTGTCGCTACAATTTTTTTTATTCATTATCACGGGCCACCATTATTTATGAAACATTCAATAATGCTTCAAAACTGGAAAAGCGCGTAGCCACACGTTCCGCTGATATAGCATAGTTGCCACTATTAATATTTTCCTTTATTTGAGCAACGCGATCACTGTTTACAACAGGAGTATCTTTCAGTGTTTTCTCAAGCTTTTGTAACAGCTTGGCGGAATCTGTTAGATTAATTGTATCGTTATTATGACTGCTTTTTAAGTCTGCAGCCTGATTCTGATCTCGATTAATGGGTGTGACCTGACGGTTCCCCGCTGCATTTGCAATGTTAGTTGTATTCGAATCATTAATGGAAATTGCCATTTTCATTACTCCTAGAGTAAAGGTGTATTACACCATAAAGTTTATCGTCTGAAATGTCCGGTTCTTTAGGCATTTCTGTATAGTTTGTTACATTTTAATCTGTACAATTCCTGGGCGTATCGCAATGCCTTCTACTATTCGTTTAGATCGTGTATTCATGACACGTACTCGATCGCCATTGGTTCCATCGTTGAGTGCTTTTCCTCTCATTCTTACGCTGATACCTTTTGTTTCAACAAGAATGGTTACTTGTTCACCGCGTTTTATCAGGCGGGATTTTGCCAGCAGGTACGGCTTGATAATCTGACCTTGTTGTATGGTCCTTTTGGCCATCATTCCAGTTACCTGTCTATCTTCAGTCAGGTAGTTTCCATTCAGATTCGTAATATCTGTACGCTGGAAAATCAGACTTTTTGCAGTTATCAGTTCGCCACGAATGATGGTGGATTTTGCAATAATTATATTTTTAAAGGCACGCACATTGGCTTGAATGTATATTTTCCAGGGTTTGTCTGTTTGCTTGCAACTGACCAATAGAGATATATTTCCAGGTAAGCGACTATTTTGATTGTCGCTAACCTGCATGGGTTGACGACAAAAAGCCAGTTTAAGTCGATTATCAATATCACCAATGTGAATTTCTGTTTTTTCGAGTCCTAATGTACTTGCTTTTTGTTTAAGAAATGCCAGGCCAGCATTTTTGATCTGCTGGTGAGATGTAGTCGCAACAGTCTCGTTGGCATGCGCGCAAGACAGGCTCAAGATAATGCTTGTTATGAACCAGTATTTTAATGTTTTTCTATTCATTATCATAAAATCAATAAGTTAGTCGTGTATTTTATTACGGAGGCTGATTTGTCAAAAAATAGTCACATCGAGCCATTTGTAATATTTAATGCAAAAGCTATGCCGCATAAAATTTAGCGGTGAAACCTTGTCGAGTCAGTCAGAGCAGGCTTTAATGAAAACCCTGTTTATTTATATTATTTATAGGGTTTAAGTATTTGTTATTTATTATGATTTTTGTGTTGAAAAAAGAGTCGATTGTTATTAACAGTGGCCTTCGTTGAAGATAGTTAAATAATAGTTAAGTTTTTCTATTCTTGCGCCGATAGGTGAACTAGTAGATAGAAATAGATAATCGGTTAGGAGACATAAGATGGCGGGACTTTTAGATAGTGTTGATATGCGTACCCAGTTAGCTGGGCATAATCGCATGGAATTATTGCTTTTCAGATTGGGAGGCAGGCAACAATTCGGCATTAATGTCTTTAAAGTGCAGGAGGTGATCCAGTGTCCTCCGTTAACAAAAATTCCAAATTCTCATGACGTGGTCAGAGGCGTTGCTAATATGCGTGGAAAAACTATTAGTGTCATGGATCTGTCGCAGGCTATTGGCATGAGACCCGTTGAGGATATTGAGAGTAGTTTTATTATAATTACTGAATATAATCGAACTACACAGGGATTCCTGGTTGCTTCGGTTGACAGGATTATCAATACCAATTGGGAAAGTATTATGGCTCCACCCAAGGCTACCGGGAAGGGAAGTTATCTGACAGCCATTACTAAAATTGATAATGAACTGGTTGAAATTATTGATGTAGAACAAGTTATGGCAGAAATCTGTGGTGCACATGTGGGTGTATCTGAGTCAGTGAGAGAAGAAACACATTTAGAAGAAGGTAGTGAGTCAGGTGTTAGAAAGATACTGGTCGCGGATGATTCAGTGGTAGCGCGAAATCAGGTTAAACGTACACTTGAACAGATTGGTTATGAGGCTGTGCTGGCTAAAAGTGGTAAGGATGCATTAACTCAATTGCAGGAAATGGCAGAAAAAGGTCCTATTGATGAACAGATCTCATTGATTATTTCTGACATAGAAATGCCTGAAATGGATGGCTATACACTGACCACCGAATTACGTAAAGATCCACGTTTACAAGGGCTGTATATCATGCTTCATACTTCGTTAAGTGGTGTATTCAATAATGCAATGGTTGAAAAGGTAGGCGCAAATCGTTTTATCGCTAAATTCAATGCCGATGAATTGGCGACAGGGGTCATGGAAGCGCTAGAGGACATTAAAAGCAAACAGGTAGCTTCAGCCTGAATGGAATTCTAGTACTCATTAATTCAAGTATTTTGCCTGATTGTGTGAATATTTCTGTCGCCACATGAGCCGTGGCATGCTATCTATATATGATTATCTTGGATATAATCAGATTTTCTTATTGATTCTGTAATGGGAATAAGAATATAGTTGCCTGAAGGCATTATCACTAAGTCATTTTCGGAAAAATCGTATGGTACAAGCTGTTTTAAGTAATAAAGATTATGAAGACTTTCGGAAATTCCTCGAAAATGTGTGCGGTATTGTATTAGGTGATAATAAGCAGTACCTTGTTACGAGTCGACTGAGCCGTTTATTACAGGACCATAATCTTGCATCTTTGGGGGCGCTGGTTACCGAGTTAAAAAAAGATACTGCCAGAGAACTCACTAATAGAGTTGTTGAGGCAATGACGACTAATGAAACATCCTGGTTCAGGGACATTCATCCATTCAATACGCTGAAAGAACGCATTTTACCCGAGTTGGGTAAAAGTCGTCGCACACAGATGCGTGTCTGGTCGGCAGCCTGTTCATCAGGGCAAGAGCCTTATTCTATTAGTATGACATTGCAGGAGTTTCAGGCATCTAATCCCGGATTGATGGGGTCGGACGCGCAGATTGTAGCGACAGATATTTCCCCCGCTATTCTGGAAGCTGCGCAAAAAGGTCGGTATGATGATATGTCTATGGCTCGGGGTTTGTCTCCCGAGAGAAAAAAGAAGTATTTCAAAGAGACGCCTAATTACTGGCAAATTACCCCGGCTATTAGTTCGCGGATTCAGTTCAGAAATCTGAATCTTTTACAGAGCTATGCATTATTGGGGCGTTTTGACATTATATTCTGTCGTAATGTGCTCATCTATTTTTCAAGTGAATCCAAGAAAGAGATTCTGGCAAAAATGTGTAAATCCCTGAACCCGAATGGTTATCTGTTTTTAGGTGGTTCAGAATCTATCACCGGATTAACAGATCAACTGAATATGGTCAGAACCAATGGCGGAGTTGTGTATCAACTTAAATCCTAGCTAATTCCCGCTACTAATGGCGGCAATCCGGTTGCCGCTGGCCGGAAATGATTGCCGTCCCTTCAGCTTTATCCCCCCCAAAAAAAGCTTAACTTACTGAAATAAAACAACTAAGTAAACCTGGCATAGCTGTTGCAATGTTATTTTGTAAATTGCACAAAAAGGTTTTTTCTTATGTCTGTTATCAATTTCGACAAAATACTTGGAAATCATGAGCGCGCTTTCATGATCCAGTCACGTCGATCCAGCGTATTAGCCTCTAACATCGTAAATTCAGATACACCTGGATATAAAGCACAGGATATTGACTTCAGATCTGTATTAAAGAAATCCCAGGGTGATCTTATGACCATGCAAACAACAAGACCGGGGCATATTCAGAGCGCTGGTTCGCAGCCTATGGGTATTGACCTCAAGTATCGTGTTCCAACTCAGCCATCACTGGATGGTAATACGGTTGATCTTAATGCCGAGAAAGCAGCCTATGCAGAAAATGCAGTGCGTTATCAGGCTAGCCTGCGTTTCCTGACAGGGAAATTCAAAGGCATCAAAAATGCGTTGAAAGAGGAATAAAAAATGAGTCTTTTCCAGGTTTTTGATATCGCGGGTTCAGGCATGAGTGCACAAGCCATTCGACTGAATACAGTTTCCAGTAATATGGCCAATGCAAAAAATGTCAGCGGTACTCCAGAGGATATTTATCGATCCAAAAACCCTGTCTTTCAATCGGTCATGCGTGAATTGACAGGTGGCAATACTGACACTTCTGGTACCGGGGTACAGGTGTTAAGAATAGATGAAAGTCAGGCTGACGGACAAAAATTGTATAACCCGAATAATCCTATGGCGGATAAAGAAGGCTATGTGTATCAGTCCAATGTCAATGTGATCGAAGAAATGGCAAATATGATATCCGCTTCTCGTTCATATCAGAATAATGTTGAAGTATTGAATACAGCCAAGCAATTATTAAATGCAACTATAAGACTAGGTGAGTGAGGATAACACCATGGCAAATACCATTGATTCAAGTGTGTTACAGAATATTGGACTAGGTGGTCAACCACAACCACAAAAGGCTGATGAAATAGGGCAGGCACAGTTCCTTAAACTAATGACAACACAATTACAAAATCAGGATCCGTTCAAGCCAATGGAGAATGGCGAGTTTTTAAGCCAGATAGCCCAATTCGGAACAGTTAACGGCATTCAGGATTTGCAAAAATCATTTGATCAGTTTTCAACATCACTCATTCCCAATCAGGGCTTACAGGCAGCATCTTTGATAAATCGAAATGTACTTGTGCCAGCAGATACGATGACATTGGAAAGTAATGGAATGAGTGGCGCAGTTGAACTCGATCTGCCTGCATCCAGTGTTAACGTTTCTATCTATACACCGACAGGTTCATTAGTGAACAGCTTTAGTTTAGGAAGTCAGCAAGCAGGCCTCACAAAATATACATGGGATGGTAGTTTGCCCGACGGTAGTAAAGCCACACCTGGAAAATATAAAGTGGTTGTTGATGCTCGCGTGCAGGGGAAAAATATTGGGGCAAAGAATTTTGCAAATGCACCTGTTGATAGCATTACTTTTGGCGGGCAGGGTACAGAACTTAATCTTAATATTCGCGGCATAGGCAGCCGGAATTTTTCAGAAATTTTACAAATTAGTTAATATAATTATCAGGAGTCTATTATGCCATTCAGAATAGCATTAAGTGGGTTGAATGCAGCTACAACAGATCTGCGGGTTATTGGTAATAATGTTACCAATGCAACAACCAGCGGCTTCAAGAAATCGAGAGTTGAGTTTGCAGATATTTATGCTGCAGCTGATCAGGGTGTAGCATCGAATGCGGTTGGTGCCGGTGTTAAAATATCGGGTATCAAGCAAGAGTATGAACAGGGGAATATAAATTTCACCAATAATAATCTTGACCTGGCCATTAGTGGCCAGGGTTTTTTCCGCCTGAATGATGGCGGCGTTACCAAATTTACGCGAGCCGGTGGTTTTGGTGTAGATCGAAATGGATTTATTTCCAATAGTGCCAATCAGAGGCTGACAGGTTATCTGGCAGACACAACAGGAAATATTACTGGTGCGTTAGGTGATATTCAGCTTAGTACGAACAATCTTGCTCCTAATGCAACGACAGCTATTTCTATGGTTGCGAATCTTAATGCGGCGCAGACACAACCGACTGCTGCATTTAATCGTACAGATGCAACAAGCTACAATCACTCAACATCAGTCACTACCTATGACTCACAAGGTGATGCGATTCTGCAAACGCTCTATTTCAGAAAAACAGCAACATCAGGTCAGTGGGATATGTATAGCTATATTACCAATCCCAGTGGAGCCGTAACAGAAGCTATTCCTGCTGGAGGCGTGACAGGTGATCCAGTCGTATTAACCTTTTCTCCTAATGGATTACTGACATCAGCAAGCCCAAATACGGGTGTAGCAACTGTTGCAGATTATAATAGCGTTGATCCGGGAACGGGTGCGTCACCCATGTCATTTGATATTACATTAACGGATATTACTCAATATGGAACAGAATTCAGCGTTAATGCCTTAACACAGGATGGCTATACAACCGGAAGGCTGAGTAGCATTGATGTAGGTGATACAGGTGTGATAAATGCGCGCTATACCAATGGCCAATCATTGACGCTGGCTCAATTAGCCCTGGCGAATTTCAGGAATCTGGATGGATTAAAACAGTTGGGTGATACCAGCTGGTCAGAAACATTTGATTCCGGAGCTGCACTGGTTAGTACACCAGGGACAGGTACTTTGGGCGTTATTCAGTCGGGCGCTCTGGAAGGATCGAATGTAGATTTAACAGAGCAACTGGTAGCCATGATAACGGCACAACGAAATTTCCAGGCTAATGCACAGGTGATTTCAACTGCTGACACCATTACCCAGACCATTATTAATATCAGGTAATCATAATGGATAAAATGCTATATATCTCAATGTCTGGTCTGAAGCAAACCCTTCAGGCTCAGGCAAATAATTCACATAACCTTGCTAATGTCAGTACGCCTGGATTCAGGGCTAATTTACAGGCATTTACCGATGCGCAGGTGTATGGGAGTGGATATAACAGCAGAAGTTACTCGCAGTTTAGCGCCAATGGCGTCGATCATTCAGCGGGTAGCATTATCAGAACAGGAAATGATCTTGATATAGCCATTAAAGGTAGTGGATATATTGCAGTGCAGGGCAGTGCAGGTCAGGAAGGTTATACACGCGCGGGCAATCTGAAAGTATCTTCAAATGGATTATTAACAACCAGTACAGGGTTGCCCGTTATTGGCAACGGTGGTCCTATTGTTATTCCTCCATCAAGTAAAATAGAAATAGGAAAGGATGGAACGATATCTGCCATCCCGTTGGGACAAGGTGCAACGACTGTTGCAATTCTGGACAGGATCAAACTTGTGAATCCTGATAAGGAAAAATTAACTAAAGGGGCGGATGGTATTTTATATCTACCCGATAATGGCGTTGCTGATGCGGATGCAAAGATAGGTGTGGAGAAAGGATTTATAGAAGGCAGTAATGTTAATGCGATAGATGCAATGGTTAATATGATTGATCTTGCAAGAAATTTTGAAATGCAAAGTAAAATGATGAAGAAGTCAGAAGAGATGGATGGCGCTTCTACCCGTTTACTGACGATGAGCTAAATGAATAATACAACGCCGTTTGGAGGTGTGAAATGAATCCAGCATTATGGATTGCAAAAACAGGGGTCGATGCACAGCAACAGAGAATGGCATCTATTTCAAATAATCTGGCGAATGTGAATACCAACGGGTTTAAACGTGGCAGAGTTGTTTTTGAAGATTTACTGTATCAAAATCTACGTCAGGTAGGTGGTCAGACATCTCAGTCGACCCAGTCACCTTCAGGGATATCTTTGGGAACGGGTGTAAGAACGGTAGCAACAGAAAAGATATTTACCCAGGGTAATCTGGTTAAAACAGATAATAACCTGGACGTTGCAATCCAGGGGCGGGGATTTTTTCAGGTATTGATGCCTGATGGCACAACATCCTATACACGAAATGGTTCTTTCAAACTTGACTCTACAGGTCAGATAGTAACAGCAAACGGTTATACGCTTCAGCCCGGACTGACCATTCCCGCAAATACAACCAGTATTACTGTCGCAAGTGACGGTACAGTTCAGGCACTTGTTTCAGGTTCAACAACACCAACAGCGGTTGGTACATTGCAGCTTGCAGATTTTGTAAATACAGCAGGACTTGAAGCGATAGGTGAAAATTTATACAGAGAGTCAGTTGCAAGTGGAACACCGCAGGTGGCAAATCCTGCATCTTCAGGTTTAGGTAGTCTGACGCAAGGCTTTCTGGAAAGCTCAAATGTAAACGTTGTAGAAGAACTGGTTAATATGATTGAGGCTCAGCGTGCATATGAGATGAATTCAAAAGCTATCTCTACGACAGATAGTATGCTTCAGTATATCTCACAGCAATTATAAGTATAGGTGACATATGAATGTATTAATAAACCTGTCCAGATTGGCAATAATTTTATCTATGACACAATTGACAGCATGTGGTGTGAGTCAGATACGTTCAGCAAATAATATTTATCAGCCTGCTGTGCCTACGATAAACAAAAGCAAAGTAGTTGTGAATGGTTCGATATATCAGTCATATAACAGTAATTCATTATTTGAAGACCGTAAGGCGAACCGTGTCGGAGATATTATTACCATCGTGCTTACAGAGCAAACAAATGCTACCAAGAAAGTCAGCACAACTACAAAGAAAGAAAATAAGACGGATTTTGGAGCGCCGACTGTATTAGGACGCGGCGTTACGGTTGGTGGCACAAATATTCTTAGTTCGAATATAGATGCTTCAAATGAATTTACCGGGCAAGGTGATAGTAAACAGAGTAATGCCTTAACAGGAACAATTTCTGTGACAGTCGCAAAAGTTTTTGCAAATGGTAATTTACTGGTTAGAGGGCAAAAACAAATAACATTGAATACTGGCCTCGAATATATCCAGATATCAGGGATTATCAGACCTGATGATATTGATGTTAATAATTCAGTTTCATCGACACAACTTGCAGATGCAAGAATCACATATAGTGGTGAAGGCTCGTTTAGTAACTCAAATAAAATGGGTTGGCTGGCGAAATTCTTTAATAGTTCGTTGTGGCCATTTTAGTAAAAGCGGGTGATGAGTAATGAAACTTAAAGTTATATTGATTTTTTTAATTGTATCTCAATGTTCTGTATTAAAGGCCGAGAGAATAAAAGATCTGGTGTCAATTGCAGGGGTAAGATCTAATCAGTTATTAGGCTATGGATTAGTTGTAGGGCTTGACGGAACTGGTGGTAAAACACGTTTTGCACAGCAAAGTCTGAAAAACATGTTAAAAAGATATGGTATTAATTTACCCGCAAATGTGGCACCTTCATCGAAAAATATAGCTGCGGTAGCCATTCATGCAAACCTGAAACCCTTTACCAAGCAAGGCCAGACAATTGATATAACAGTATCTTCCCTGGGTGATGCAAAAAGCCTGAGAGGCGGGAGTTTGCTGATGACACCACTAAAAGGAGCAGATGGCAGAGTTTATGCTATTGCTCAGGGTAATCTGGTCGTTGGTGGTTTTGGTGTTTCTGGCAGTGATGGCTCACGTGTGTCTCTTAATATTCCAAGTGTAGGCCGCATACCAAATGGCGCTACTATTGAACGCGAAGTTCCTAATGCATTTACCAAAGGTAAATATATTGTTCTGAATCTTAATACTCCTGATTTCACAACTGCAAATCGCATTTCATCAACTATCAATCAGGTTGTGGGACCAGGTATTGCACGATCACTGGATGCGGCTTCAGTACGAATCAATTCACCTGTTAATGTATCGCAACGTGTAGCTTTTTTATCATTACTTGAAAACATAACAGTAACACCGGCAGAAGCGGCTGCAAGAATAATAGTGAACTCACGTACGGGTACAATTGTTATCGGTAGTCATGTACGGGTAATGCCTGCAGCAGTCACTCATGGAAGTCTTACTGTCAGCATTACCGAGAGCAAGCAGGTGAGTCAGCCACCGCCTTTATCTGGCGGGGACACCGTCGTAGTGCCCACAACGAATATACAAATAAAACAGGCTAAAAACCGCATGTTTATGTTTAGGCCGGGTATAAAGCTTGATGACATCGTACGTGCTGTCAACCAGGTAGGTGCAGCACCCGGGGACCTTGTAGCAATACTTGAGGCATTAAAACAGGCTGGTGCTCTCAGAGCCGAACTGATAGTGATTTAAAACAATATGACAGGATCAGACATACAGTTACAGTCAAAAGCCGTATACACGGATATCAGTGCATTAAAAGGCCTGGGAGCAGGTGCACGTTCAGGTGATCCGGCAGCAGTGAAAGAAGTTGCAAAGCAATTTGAGGCAATTTTTTTGCAAATGATGTTATCTGGTATGCGCAAGACAATAAATACTGATGGTGAATTTTCCAATGAAAAAAACATGTATTACGACATGTTCGATAAGCAAATAGCAATGGACTTATCCGGAAAAGGCGGTATTGGTCTGGCTGATATGATGCTAAATCAATTAGGTATTAACCCTGTTCCAACACGTCAGAGTCAAATTGCATCAGGTGCTCAGGCTATGCCTGTATTCACAGGCACTGAAAATACTAATGTAGCGAAAACAAACAATGATATAGATAAATTACGTAAAGCAGGTCCTGTTGCTAAAAACCAGAAAATCGATAGTGATACAGCTGTACAAAAAGTCAGTAAAACAACCAACCCTGACGATATCGATTTTACAGATCCTATGGATTTTGTGAGTAAACTCTGGGATGCAGGTAAAAAGTTTATCATTGATAGCGGGTTAGATCCACGTGTGGTTATTGCGCAAGCCGCATTAGAAACAGGATGGGGCAAATACATGATTAAGGATAAATCAGGCAGTAGTAATAATCTATTCGGCATCAAAGCAGGTAAAAGCTGGAATGGTGACAAAGTTGTAACAGGTACCGTTGAGTTTAAAAACGGGATAGTACATCGTCTTAAGGCGGGGTTCAGGTCATATCAGTCGATAGAAGACAGTGTTAAAGATTATATTAAATTTCTTAAATCTGATGATCGTTACAGTCAGGCTATAAAGCAGGCAGATAACCCGGCCAGGTACGCACATGAGTTACAAAAAGCTGGGTACGCGACTGACCCTGATTATGCCAGAAAAATCATTCGTATAATGAACGGAAAAACATTTTCTGATTTTTTTAAACCAGAAAATATATGAGCTGAGTAAAAAAAATGGCAGAACTACTTAATATTGGTGTTTCAGGGCTGACAACCTATCAGCGTGCATTGACTACAGTTAGTCATAATATCACTAATGCCAATACTAAAGGCTATACGCGCCAGATTACAGAATTATCGACACAAACGCCTCAGTTTACCGGTGCCGGATTCGAAGGTTCAGGTGTTCAGGTATCAGGCATAAAGAGAAGTTACAACAGTTTTCTCGAGGATCAGGTGACGCGTAATCTGACATCTTTCAAGCAACAGGAAGCATTATCTGCCATGACTTCAGAACTCGATAATTTTCTGGCAGATCCAGATGTCGGTGTTGCGCCTATTCTGCAGAATTTATTCAAGAGTTTACAGGACTTATCAACTGACCCATCATCGACGCCTACTCGACAGGTTTTATTAAGCGATGCTAACTCACTGACAACAGTTTTTAATAGTAGTTATGATCGTTTGCAGAGTCTCAGCGATGGTGTCAATGTCGAGATTAATTCTTCTGTGGCAGAAATCAATAGTTTTTCCAAAGCTATTGCTGATTTAAATAAAGATATACTGGTCGCCAGTGGTGGAGGACGTTTTCCACCCAATGATCTACTTGATCAAAGACAGACTTTGTTAAATAGCCTGGCAGAGAAAATAAGTGTTTCTACTGTTGAGCAGAATGATGGCACGCTTAATGTATTTTTGGGTGGAGGACAAAGTCTGGTCGTTGGAAGTCAATATCAATCATTGTCAGTTGTAGACAGTGAATATGACCGTAGTGTAAAAAATATCGCACTTTCACAAGGCGCCAGCAATATAGATATTACAGCACAGATTTCAGGTGGTAAGTTAGGTGGAGTGTTGAATTTCAGAACCGATGTTTTGAATCCCGCTTATAGCCAGTTAGGGCGTATTGCTCTGTCATTATCAGATACTATGAATTCGCAGAACCAGTTGGGCTTAACATTAAGCAATACGATGGGTGGGAATTTTTTTGCTGATCTTACAACAACGACCAGTCTCTCAAGCAATACAAATGCAACGGCGACCGATTATCTGTTCACCTCAACAATTACTGACTCGAACATGCTTCAAAGTAGTGAGTACAGGCTGGATTACAGTTCTGCTTCAGGTGGCACATACACATTAACAAGATTGAGCGATAGATCAGTCATAGGTAGCTCAACAAATCTGGCGACACTTTCAGCGACTGTGAGTGCAAGTGAAGGATTTTCAGTTGCATTAACAAGTGGTACCAGTATCTCGAATGGCGATAGATTTCTGATTTCACCGGTGACTAATGCTGCAAGAGATATGGCAGTTACAATTACCAATACGAATGACATTGCAGCAGCATCACCACTGGTGTTTTCAGGACAGGTTAGTAACTCAGGAGATGCATTATTTAATAATGATGGTCTTCTCAGTAAATCGGGCACTACCCTGCCTGGCACACCCGTTACATTTACATTTAATAGCACTACAAATCAATTCGCAATATCTACCGGTGGTTCGATCGCATACAATCCTGCCAGTGATAGCGGTACACAATATCAGGTTACCATTGCAGGTTTGGGTAATTATCAGTTTACCGTAAGTGGCACGCCATCAAATGGGGATGTTATCAGTCTAGGCTCTAATGCAGGTGGTAGTGGTGATAATCGTAATGTGTTGAAAATGCTGGCGACTCAGGACCAGAAGCTAATGAGCTCCAGTACAGCAAGTTTTCAGGAAGCCTACGCACAACTGGTTGCCGATATTGGCGTAAAAGCAAAACGCTCGGAATTCAGCAGTCAGGCAAATCAGGTATTGTATGAACGTGCAGTAGAATCACAGCAGGCAACATCTGGTGTTAATCTCGATGAAGAGGCGGCAGATCTTATTCGCTATCAACAAGCCTATCAGGCTGTTGCACGTGTTATCAGTACTGCTGATGAAATCTTTCAGGTGCTATTAGGCGCGGTTTCGAGGTAATTATGAGAATATCAACTGCACAATTTCAGAATGAAAGTGTTATCAGAATGCTCGAGCAGCAATCTAAACTGAGTCAGGTGCAACAACAGATATCGACAGGTAAGCGGCTATTAAGTCCTTCAGATGACCCCGCAGCTGCGGCAAGGATACTTGACCTAAAAGAAGTTATATCTATTAATGAGCAGTATCTCAGAAATTCAGATCTGGTACAGGCTCGCCTGGAAACAGAAGATGATACATTATCAAGCTTTATAAACGTTTATCAGCGAATTCGTGAATTAACTGTTCAATCACTGAATAGTCCGTTACAGCAGGTAGACAGAGATGCGATAGCTGTAGAACTTAAGCAGCAACTATCTGAACTGAAAGGGCTTGCTTCTCGTAAAGATGTGAGTGGTGATTATATGTTTTCCGGCTTTAAGGGAAATACTAATCCGGTATCAGATGATGGCAGTGGTACATATACCTATTCTGGGGACCAGGGAAACAGATCTATACAGATCGGTCCAAATCGTAATATTCAGGATACGGATAATGGATATGATTTGTTTTTCAATATTTCAGGCACTTCAGAAAATGCCTTTAGTGCGGTTTATAATCATATTACAAATCTGGGTACAAACAGTCAGGTCAGTTCAAGTTTAACGGATATGGATGCGATAATGAATAACCTGATCCAGTATCGTTCTGGTACAGGAGCCAGACTTAATGCACTTGAAACACAAACAAGTGTCAATGAAGGATTAATATTACAAAGTAAACAATTATTATCTGATGTCGAAGATCTGGATTTTTCAGAGGCTGTGACAGAACTGAATTTACGCAGAACAGGTTTGGAAGCAGCACAACAGGCGTATATTCGTATTCAGGGGCTTTCAATCTTTAATTTCCTGTAATATTCTAGTCAGTAGTCATAATATTGGATTCCAGCTAATGTCTGTCACACGAAGTTTTATTATACCTGTACTCGATAATTCACCCCATAGTCCCTACAATATAAATACATTGCTGGACGATCTCGAGAATATTTCGGGAGAAGTTATATGTATTATTAACAATGCAGACATGTTTTCATTCTTGAAAGATCATCCCCGTGTAGATAAATATTGCTTGAATAGTCATAACCCAGGTGTTAGTCGTTCATGGAATATGGGTATCAACATGGCAGAAGGCGATTATGTTTATATATTAAATGCAGACCTGCATGTTTCTGAAAAGGGTATCAATAAACTGGAAATGAATCTGGAGCTCTTACATAATGCTGTTATGGTGGGTCCGGAAGGGTCCGATCTTCAGTTCGTTGATAATTCACTTTCAGTTCTTAATCACTATAAAAAAGGCAGCTTCGGGATGCCTGAATTGACAGATAACATTTCAGGTTTTTTTATGGTAATACATGCTAATCGCTTTCGTGAAGCAGGGTTACAATTTGATTACCAGTTTACACCCTGTTTTATGGAAGAATGGGATATCGGTTTTCAAATCAAACAATCAGGAATGTCCTGTTACGTTGTACCTCTGGATGATTATGATCATGTATGGGGTGTTTCCGAGGACCGAGGGCAGTCTATTCGTTATTTTAATACGAGTGGTACGCGTGATGAAATCATGCGTGAAAATGCTGACAGACTACGTGAAAAATGGTTTGATATTTTAATGGACAACCCGTCTTCATTGTTACATAAAAATCCGTGAATATATTATTCCTGATACACCCGTACCCTAACTATGTTCCTGACCTGTTATTACATGGATTAAGAAAACTGCTGGGTTCCAGTGTAGTGGAATACCCCAGAAAAGATTGCTTGTACGAAGGGGTATTAGGTTTGGGTATCTGCCCTGATGAACAAAAGTCAAGTGGGTGGTTTCCAGATGATAATGATATTGACAGATCAGATATTCAGGAGAAAATTATCAATGGTTTTTTTCAGTATATAATACTGGATGTCAGGGCGATGGAGTCAGCTACTCATTTACTGTCAAATGCAAAATATAAAGGACTGGCAATTATTGATGGTGAAGATAAACCGGTACCGATGAAGCCGGGTTCATTTCTGTTTTTTCAGAGAGAAACGGATGGTTCTGATTTTGGCATTCCGCTACCCATGGCTATGCCAGAAGAAATATTTAATGATATAAAGCAGTTCGATGATAAGCAAAAAAAATACAGTGTTGGGTTTATAGGCTCACTGAGCGATCAGCAAGGATTTCGTGAAAGGGTTGTCACTGCACTGATGAAAGATTTTCCGGATGGATTATTTATGACCAGTGGTATTGCGAACAAGGATGACCAGAGTCCTGAAGGTCGCCTGGGTAAACAGGAATATTACAGTAAGCTACAGCAATGTGAGTCTCTCATTACTTTGCGTGGAGCAGGTTTTGATACGTTCAGATACTGGGAGCATACTGCGTGCAGATCAGTAAACATCGTTGAAAACATGCCATTATATATCCCATCCCCCTTTATTCAGGGTGAACATCAGTTTTTCACAGATCATACCACTGATATTGTCGATACAGTCAGGCTGGTACATGAACAGGCAGATATGGCTAAAGCTATTGTTGACAGGGAGCGGGAACATTTACTTGCCAATCACATGACAACGCACCGCGCAAAATACTTTCTTGATAAAATGATGGCTACTTACGAATAGTATTAATTTTCAAGTTTTGATTCTATCATCATGCGGATGACATCTTTCATTTTATAATTAGCTCTCCAGTCCAGTTCCATTAACGCTTTCGCTGGATTGGCATCGCTGATCATGATGTCTGATGGGCGCATAAACTCATCATGAATTTCAATATGAGCCTGCCAGTCGAGATCAAGCTGGGTAAATGTTTCAATGATAAATTCCTTGAGAGAATGACTTTCACCGGTTGCTATAATGAAATCATCTGCTTTATCTTGTTGCAGGATTTTATGCATTGCTTCAATATACTCTGGAGCCCATCCCCAGTCACGGCTGATTTCAATATTACCCAAAACCAGTTTTTCGTCAGTGCTTCCGTTTTTATGTAAGTTACATGCATACTGTATGATCTTTTGTGTGACAAAACGTGCAGGTCGAAGTGGTGACTCGTGGTTAAAGAGCAGACCTGAGCATGCAAACAAGCCATAGGCATCTCTGTAATTGGCGACAGCCCAGAATGCTGCAGCCTTGGCAACAGCATAAGGGCTTTTAGGTCTGAAGGGTGAGTGTTCATCAGCAGGATGGTGAAATGTATCACCAAAGCATTCGCCCGAGCAGGCATTATAGAGGCGACAATCTGAACCAATAAAGCGTAATACTTCAAGTAAATTAATAGTACCCGTAACGATGCTATCCAGTGTTTCGACAGGTTGTTGAAAAGAGAGGCCAACTGAACTTTGTCCGGCCAGGTTATAAATTTCATCAGGTTTATGTCTGTCGAGTACCTGCAATACGCTCCGAAAGTCTGTTAGTGACATTGATTCTACAGCCACTTGATTTCGTATACCTAGCGTTTTGAGGCTTTGAAAAGAACTCATTTGGGCATCACGGGATGTGCCTATAACTTTGTAGCCTTTTTCAATAAGATGTTTGCAAAGATAGGCTCCGTCCTGCCCGGATATGCCACATATTAATGCTGTTTTCATAAATGTCCTTGATTTCCAGAAACGCTATTAATACAGGTATCCGGTTTGTACGTGATTATTTTAAGTATTGATTCCCAGGGTATTTTTTGCTTTATCAATTTCATTAAATTGATAAGCTGTCTGGTTATTTAACACTATTTGCGCATGCTTTTGTTCAAAGTTTGCGAGAGCATGTTGATACAGGCCGGTGTCATGTCGGCGATATAAAAAAAGCGGTGCCGCTATGTAAGTGCCTGAATGACCTTGTTCACGAGCGGCTACCCAGAAATCCCAGTCTTCACAGCCTTTTACATTATCACGATAGCCACCGATATCCTTCCATACTTTACGTCGATAAAGTGCACAGTAAGAGATAAAGTTATTATAGGGTAATCTGTCAGCATCGTATTTTTCTGCCTGTACAACTTGCTCTATGCCATCAAAATCATAGCGGTCGGTATAGGCAATTGATGTGTTGTTGTCGTTGATTAATATTTCCAGGCAGGCTTCTAGCATATTGGGTGCAATCATATCATCAGCATCCAGGCATAATATAAATTCACCCTTTGCTTCACTGATACCTCTGTTACGTGAATGTGCAGGTTGTCCGGAATTGTCCTGGTGTATAATGCGGACATTTTTATCTTTATTTTTTTGTAATACTTCTTCCAGTACGGCGGTAGTATTGTCAGTACTGCCATCATCAACAACAATAATTTCGTAATCCGTATATGTCTGGTTAAAAACACTACCGATAGCTTCTTTCAGATATTTACCATAGTTATAACAAGTTATAATGACAGATATTACAGGTGTCTTATGCTGTTCTATATCCGGAACAGAATCGACAGGTCGGGTAACCGCTGAATGATCCAGACGCCATGATTGAAAGCCCAGTTCAACGAGTGATTTCATGTCGGTGTATGGCTGAGTTTTAACAATAAATGGCATCAGATACTTATAACGGTCTTTATGTAGCGGTATGTGTTGATCTTCCGTATATGGCGTAAATTCATCGGAGCCATTGTTCATTAGATAGTTAGGATCAATGCCATCACATACGGGTTTTGCCGAGCAGTTGCTGCATTTATCAGTGAAGTGTTTTATATTTTGACCGCGAACACCCGTGATGACATTATTATTTTCATGTACATAGGTAGCATCCCGATATAACAGGTAATCTTCAATATCACCTTCATTAACTGGCAATACTGAAGCGCAAAACTCAGGCGAGCCACCACCATGGCCTGCACCATTCATCCATTCATAGGGGTCATAGCGTACCCCGACCATACCTACAATATTTTTTTCCATCCCGGGTAGTGTACACAGAGGAGCATAGCGAATATTAACAGCAACATTATTAGACTCAAGAATGTTTACGGCTTCCTGTAAGTAGGGCTGTATATCTGAATAACGCGCCTGTACACCAAAGGCCTTTCCATCTTTATTCCATTCATAGTAGGCATTCATAATAATGAAATTGTGCAGGTAAATACCATGTTTTAAAATTTCACGAGCAATATCAGGCAATTGTTTGTAATTAAGCTCCATTATCGTTGTATTACTCGTGTATTGAAAATCTTTGGTATCCAGATAATCCATCGCACTTTGAAGTTTTTTCCATGAAGCACCGGTAATGTATTTAAAGGAGTTTTCTTCTACTGCATGCATGGAAAAAAGGAAGTTAGTCATACCTGCTTCAAGCAGGTCATCAATTTGTTTATCATGCTTGCCATGTTTCATATGCCGCATTAAATACTGACCAAGGGTTATCATACGTCCTTTTAATCCAAGTTCATGATGTGCGTAGCGGGTTATTTCAATAATATCCTGATGCAAAGCAGGTTCGCCGCCCGTATAGTCGAAGTTAATAAAACCGTTTTGTTTGATACCATCCAGGATGGCTTTACACTCATCAAGAGTACGGAATTTTGCACGCCGCATACCACTGAACTGGTCATCTGACTGATCAAGGTAGCTGTAGTAGCAGAATTTACAT
>Ga0316206_1001428_pt1 | contig 21076 bp, 17 predicted proteins | sample 6monthpyrite_MG_FD_204942 | JGI IMG/M metagenome (GOLD analysis project Ga0316206, IMG submission 204942) | Microbial mat bacterial communities from mineral coupon in-situ incubated in ocean water Damariscotta River, Maine, United States -... | ecosystem: Environmental > Aquatic > Marine >... | reverse complement strand
GCATCAGCCGTATCGGTATAAAAAAACATGGATTCCTTGGCTTCAGTATAATCATCCCATTTATCCAGAGAGGCCAGATCGATCGGACTGAGCTTCCATTGTTTTAATGGATCTTCACGGCGCTTCTGGAAACGTTGAAACTGCACATCCCGACTAACTGAAAACCATAATTTGAAAAGACGAATACCACTTCTGACCAGCATACGCTCCATTTCTGGTGCCTGACGCATAAACTCCAGGTACTGCTGTCCTGTCGTAAACCCCATAACCTTCTCAACCCCTGCACGGTTGTACCATGAACGGTCAAACATAATCATTTCACCTGAAGAAGGAAGGTGCTTGATATACCGTTGAAAATACCATTGACCAGCTTCATGCTCAGTCGGTTTTTCCAGGGCAACAACTCGAGCAGCACGTGGATTTAAATGCTCCATGAAGCGTTTTATCGTCCCTCCCTTTCCAGCAGCGTCACGTCCTTCAAAAAGAATCAATATTTTCTGATTTGTTTCTTTCACCCAGCTTTGAACCTTAAGCAATTCAATCTGCAATTCTTTTTTGCGCGTCTCATATTCCTTACGACCCATACGTTTTTCATAGGGATAGGTGCCGTGACGGAAAACATCGCGCTTACTGGGCTTGCCTGAATTATGTTGTTCTGTCATTGATAGACTCACTTTCTATAAGGATAATATTATTAGGATACAGCCCTTAAAAATACAATGTATGCCAGACTATTGACTTGATCTGCATCAAGTACTCTGCAAACAGAAAAATCTTCAGACTTCTGCAAAAATATAGGAAATCCAGGACTCCTGGTTATCAACTTCCGTAACTTCTATATACTTTCCGGTACCTGTCAGATAATCCCCATCATCACCCGAGTCTATGTATTCTTCCCAATAGACATGCACCCGACTAAATCCGGCCTCCTGCAGTAGTTCAGTTAATTCGGCGATACTCCACAGGCGCCAGTCATAGGTAAATGCTTTCTTTATTTTAGAACCATCATTAAATCGAAAATGAATGTGGCAGAGTATTTCACTGCTAACCGGATTATATTTTTTCTGCTGCCAGATGAACTTGAAGTTTTCACCCTCTACACGTCTTTTTTCCTTAAGTGTATCAATTGCTGTGGTACCACCGAATAAATCCAGCATCAGTACCCCTTCACTATTAAGGCCTGCATGAGCCGCCTCAAAATATTGCCGTAACTGTTCACGTGTTTTAAACACGGAATAGCTGAAATTCAATGCACAGGTTAAATCAACTCTGGGCTCATGTACATCCAGCACATTGCCATATTCCAGACTCACACGAGAAGCAACCTGTTTGCCTGCAGGTTTTACATTATGCTCAATACCCCACTGCAAGGTATCCTTACATAAATCAATCCCCTGAGCGCTTCGTTCCGGATCACCCCGGCACCAGTCAACTGACAAGATGCCAGTACCACAAAAGTCTTCCCGAAAATGTACCGGCTCACGCCCACGCAAGGCATGGAACTTTTCAACCATCAATGCAATTTCAGTCTCTGTATCTTGCACCGATTTCTGATAGAGCACATGCCGATCAGCTTGATCAGCCAGGGTTAAGTTTTTTAGTTTTTTCTTTTCCAGTCGGGAAGATTGTGACATAACCTGATTTCATGCAGCTTAAGAATAATCGCACTGTAGGACAAAAAACTATCAAGATCAATCTGTATCGATATGATAACGTGCCTGAGGCTCAGGGAACATCTGATCCATCGGTGTCGACAAGCCATTCCCTATCACAATACGCGCATGCGAACGATTCAGTTCACGTGGTTTTTTCACTCCGCAGGAATGCGCGATAATACACACCTCATGAATCAGGTTATTATGATAATTTGCAACCCTGATTTCTTTCCTGCTCGGGTCCAGACCTTTCTGCAGACGTTTATTATGGGTTGTTATACCCGTAGGACAAGTATTCTGATTACACTGCATTGCCTGTATACACCCCAGGGAGAACATAAAGCCACGTGCAGATGTGATAAAATCAGTGCCCGCGCACAACGCCCAGGCAACACGTGTCGGCGTAATCAGTTTACCCGACGCTATCACTCGCACACGAGAACGCAAACCATATTCAATGAGTTTATCGATCAACATAGGCAGGCTTTCTGTTAGAGGTAAACCAACGTCATCCATCAATGGCATCGGTGCAGCGCCGGTACCGCCATCCGCTCCGTCTACAGTAATAAAATCGGGAGCCGATTCAACGCCCCTATCCCAGACCGCCTGAAACAAGTCATCCAGCCAGGCACTGCCAGACAAGACTGTTTTAAAGCCAACCGGCTTCCCGGTTACCTTACGTATCCGCGATATCATATCCAGCAAATCACAGACATTGGTGATATCAACATGCCGATTCGGACTGATTGAATCTTCATTGACCGGTATGCCTCGAATGGCTGCAATTTCGGCTGTCACCTTCACACCCGGTAATATCCCGCCTTTACCTGGCTTAGCTCCCTGACTGAGCTTGATTTCAAACATCCTGACTTTTTCATGATCAGCCATTTCACGTAATTTTTCATCACTCAGATCGCCGTTAAAATCACGCACACCATATTTTGCAGTGCCTATCTGGTAAACAATATCTGCGCCACCCTGTAAATGATAAGGAGAAAGCCCCCCTTCACCTGTATTCATCCAGCATGCAACCCGTCGTGCTCCATTCGATAATGCCAGAATAGCGGGCTGGGATATTGCACCATAACTCATACCGGAAATATTCAGGAACGAATGTGCAGTGAACGGATGTTCACAATCCGGGCCGATCACCATCGCTGTCATCGGTGCTGCATCCTGATCCAGCGTCGGAAAAGGGCAGTGAACAAAAGCGACAGAACCGGGCTCCCTGATATCTTTGGTAGAACCGAAGGCAACTGTATTTTTCAGGTCTTTTGCTGCGCGATAAGCCCAGGAGCGCTGTGCACGGTCAAAGGGTAATTCCTCCCTGTCCATCGCAAAGAAATACTGGCGGAAAAATTCACCCATATGCTCGAACATATAGCGAAAATGCCCGATGACCGGAAAATTCCGTAGAATCGCCTTTTTTGTCTGGGTGACGTCATATATAAATACCACGACCACAACCACTGTAATCAAACCAGCGACTGCCAGAAATAAGCCTGACATCAGCTCTACAGCTGTCCCAACCCAACCTGAAGTCCCTATATTTTCCTGCACATTATCTCCTTGTTTAGCCAGCGACCCACACATACCAGCCGATAAAAACCAAATAATTTCAGATAGATACCTTGTTCTTTTTGATATTATCGGCCAGAAAACAGTTAACTTAATGATTTCAGGAACTTTTTTCTGTATATCGCATTTTTTTTACTTTCGATTTATAATTAATAGAATGTATACAACGCGGGAAGGAGAGCAGCCATGGAACTGGAACTCATAGACAAATCTAATTACGATAAAACTGACACAAACAAACCGGGCTCGGAAGCACTTTACAACGGGCCGGAAAACAGAGTCGCTCAACGTCGTTGCGGCCATGACAGGCGGGCGATGGTGCGTTTTGAGCTAAACAAAAGTGACCGCCGTAGTGGACAGGATCGTCGCGAACAGAATGAAGCATGGGATAAAGGCCACACCTTGTTCTGAAAACTATTCACAAGATGCATTGATATTAAGGCCGCTTATGCGGCCTTATCTATATATTGTGTATTGAGTCCCGTCCGCGAAACCCGTATCCTTTACCCACTTAATTACTACTCTGGAAAATAATCATGAAACAGATCACTGTCTTTCTTACCCTGACTTTCCTGCTTGGACTACTAACTGCCTGTAATCAGCAAAGTGTTACCACACCCGTCGGTATCATAAATATAGAAAAGGTTTCAAAAGAAACAGGCAATACAGACCTTATTCAAAAAGAAATGCAAAATGTTCGCACTCGCTTGAATACCAATCTGCAAACATTGCAAAAAAAGCTGACCACCACTATCCAGGAAAGCCAGAAGAAAATGGGTGACAACCCAACAGACGAACAGCGTGCCGAACTTGGCAAGACACTGACCACTGTAAAAATGCAAATGCAGCAGGCGCAACAAAGTGCTACAACCGAGCTCAAAAAAGCACAGGATGACTTAATTGTAAAACTCAGAAAAATGATACAACCCGTCGCCAAACGTATTGCCAGCCAACGAGGAATGCAGGTCATACTTTTTGATAACAATAATGTTGTTTTTGGTAAAGACCAAAAGACTGATATTACCGATGCGGTAATAGCAGAATTAAAAAAACAGGGTGGAAATCTACCTGAAAAAAAATAAACCAGGTCAGTGGTGAGATGTTACTTAAAACAACATCTCACCACAAAACCAGCTTTAGCTCGAACTAATGCCCCGGAAAGAAATATTCTTTTCAAGAAAACCCCCGAACGCAGATAAAACCTTTCATTTCCAAAACGCAAGGATCGGAAACTTCCCGGAATTAATTTCAACTGACTTCTTTTGATCAATGCATTTTTCGTGCAAGAAACCAATGGATAAGCAAAACAGATTTCCTGATCAATAAAGAAAAGTGGCACGTAGATTGCCCCTGCAATAAAAAATTAAACATGCAGGAGCGAACATTGTGCCAATCAAGAGAGAAATAAATTACCTGTATTCATTCGCGAAAAAGATATACAGGATGGGTGTAACCCATCCTGACTTTATGATTCCCGGTAAATCTCAGAACCCAGATCTTTAAACTGCGCGGCTTTTTCTTGCAGCCCCTTCTCCAGAGCCTCATCCATTTGCACACCTTGCTTGTCTGCATAATCTCTGACTTCCTGAGAAATTTTCATTGAACAGAAATTAGGTCCGCACATTGAACAAAAATGAGCCACTTTATGCGCCTGTTTTGGCAGGGTTTCATCATGATATTCACGCGCACGATCCGGATCGAGCCCAAGTGCAAACTGGTCTTCCCAACGGAATTCAAAGCGGGCTTTAGACATCGCGTTGTCACGAATCTGTGCACCGGGATGACCCTTGGCAAGATCCGCTGCATGAGCGGCAAGTTTGTAGGTAATAATACCTTCTTTAACATCATCACGATTTGGCAAACCAAGATGTTCTTTAGGCGTGACGTAGCACAACATTGCACAACCAAACCAGCCAATCATAGCCGCGCCAATGCCTGATGTAATATGATCATAACCCGGTGCGATATCAGTGGTCAGCGGGCCCAATGTATAAAAAGGTGCTTCATCACATTCAGCCAGTTGCTTGTCCATATTCTCCTTGATCATGTGCATAGGCACATGTCCCGGACCTTCGATCATGGTTTGTACATCATGCTTCCAGGCAATCTTTGTCAGCTCACCTAATGTTTCAAGCTCACCAAACTGGGCTGCATCATTTGCATCAGCAACTGAGCCCGGACGTAAACCATCGCCAAGTGAAAACGATACATCATAGGCTTTCATAATTTCACAGATGTCTTCAAAATGGGTATACAGAAAATTTTCCTGATGATGTGCCAGGCACCATTTGGCCATTATCGAACCACCGCGTGAAACAATACCGGTAACACGTTTGGCAGTCAGTGGCACATAGCGCAACAACACACCCGCATGGATCGTAAAATAATCCACACCTTGCTCGGCCTGTTCAATCAGGGTATCCCGGAAAATTTCCCAGTTAAGGTCTTCGGCCTTTCCATTTACTTTTTCCAGCGCCTGATATATCGGCACTGTTCCAATCGGCACAGGTGCGTTTCGAATAATCCATTCACGGGTCTCATGAATATTCTTGCCCGTTGATAAATCCATGATCGTGTCCGAACCCCAGCGAATACCCCAGGTCATTTTATCGACCTCTTCTTCTATTGAAGATGTTACGGCCGAGTTGCCCAGGTTACCGTTAATCTTGACCAGAAAGTTACGGCCGATAATCATCGGTTCTATTTCAGGATGATTGATATTAGCGGGAATGATCGCACGTCCCCGTGCAATTTCATCACGTACAAACTCAGCTGTTATCTTATCCGGTAAGCTTGCACCCCATGACTGCCCCGGATGTTGCTCGGCCAGTTGTTCGCGATACTCTTCAAGCTTCATGTTCTCACGTATTGCGACAAACTCCATCTCGGGGGTGATAATACCTTTTCTTGCATAATGCATCTGACTGACATTACAACCCGGCTTTGCTTTTCGTGGCTGGCGCTTATGATGCTCAAACCGAAGTGAATCCAGTGAATTTTCGTCTGCGCGCTGTCGACCATACTCGGAACTCAGTCCTTCGAGTATCTCGGTATCATCACGTTCGGAGATCCATGCAGCTCGTACTTCATCAAGCCCTTTGCGGATATCAATTTCAACATCCGGATCACTGTAGGGGCCAGATGTGTCATAGACCATGACCGGTGGATTTTTTTCTACACCCTTCTGGGTCTGTGTATCGGTCAGGGTGATTTCTCGCATTGGTACACGAATGTCTTCACGACTGCCCTGAACGTATATTTTCTTCGAATTTGGAAAAGGCTGGATAGAGGCATCATTGATCCTGGCCGTTTTGCTTAGAAATTCATCTGCAATTGCACTCATACTGACTTCTCCTGCGTAACCTTGATTTTAATAACTGAATAAGCAGCGGGAATTAGTACAACAGGAAGGCCATCCGACACGGATTTTGTTTTAGCTTTCCTACGCCGGTACTAACCGGATCAGGTAAACCCCCTATTAAACAGGGACTTAAGGGTATTTCTCAGCGCCATTTTTCAATGAAGCACCCCTAGCTGCTGGAACCGTCAAACTATACGAACCCGCCTGTTTTTGCAAGAGGATAATTCTTTCTGATAGGAGCATTACTGTTTATAGCTTGCCTGTTTCAGGCAAAATCTTTACTCTTGAATATATTAAATTCAGATATATAACGAATATAAGGTATTCACCATGACAGTGCTTGATACAGATCTGGCCCGCTATAACATGATTGAGCAACAAATTCGCCCGTGGGAAGTACTCGATCCTGCTGTGCTTGAGGTAATTGCCAATACGCCACGTGAACGCTTTACACCAAAAAAGTATACCAACATAGCCTTTGCGGACACCGAAATCCCTCTGGAGCATGATCAGACCATGCTGGAACCCAAGATAGAAGCTCGCATATTACAGGCATTGCAAATCAAACCGACTGACCGCATTCTTGAGATTGGTACGGGCTCAGGTTATCTCACCGCCTGCCTGGCTCAGTTGGGCGGTAACGTTGTTTCCATTGATATTTATCCTGAATTTACGCAACAGGCACAACAACAAACCGCAGGGCTTGGACTGGAAAATATCCAGTTTAAAACGGCTGATGCAGCCCATGGCTGGACAGAGGATGGTGAGTTTGATGTTATCGTTATCTCTGCTTCACTACCTGCAACCTGCACCTCTTTTCAAAAATCACTGACAATAGCTGGCAGACAATTTGTTGTCATGGGTCATGATTTGCTCATGGAAGCTCAGTTAATACGTCGCATCAGCCCGGACGAATGGTCAACAGAATCACTGTTTGAGACCCACTTGCCCGCCATGCTGAATGCCGCAAAACCACCCGCTTTTACTTTTTAGAGAGCACCTGACCCCATTGAAGCACTTCAGCGCACGTGATCTTGAACAAAGATTGCGGGAAGCAGATATCCCGGACCTCATATTGCTGGATGTACGTGAGCCCTGGGAATTTGATATTTGCGCTATCCCCGACTCCGTCCTGATCCCGATGGGAAAAATCAGTCAACATCTTGATTCTTTGGATAAAGACGCTGAAATTGTTGTTATCTGTCATCATGGTATCCGCAGCCGTAGCATTGCCCGGTACATGGAACAACAAGGATTCAGAAATATGATCAACCTCAGTGGTGGCGTAGAAGCCTGGGCGCGCGAAGTAGATATAGACATGCCAACTTACTAGCCTGTATATTTGTAGCTCAGTTATATCTACCGGTCCAGAGAAAAAATACCATGTTGAAATACCGTTTTTTATTCATAATGCTCATCAGCTTGCCAGCCTCGGCTGATAATCTGTTATCCGTCTATCAACAAGTCCTGGACAACAACCCTGAACTCAAAGCAGCGCAGGCCAGCCACCGCGCTATTTTAATGAATACGAACAAAGCGCAGGCGTTGTTAATGCCGACTGCCACGTTTTCTGCTGATGCCAGTCGTAACAGGCAAGAAAGCACATTATCCTCATCTGGTACAGCAACATTCAGCAACACAGGATATAACCTCAGTATCACTCAACCCGTCTTCCATTATGATGCGCTGGTACTGAAAAGGCAGGCAGTTGACAGTGTTCAGCAATCAGCAGCACGTCTGGCATCAACACATCAGAATATTATGCTGCAAACAGCTGAACGTTATTTTGGTTACCTGTCCGCCAAAGCCAGCCTGGATTTTGCACAATCCGAAAAAAAGGCCATTGCCAAGCAACTGGAACAGGCACGCAAACGTTTTGAAGTTGGCCTGATAGCCATTACTGATGTTCACGAAGCAAAGGCTGCTTTTGATCTGGCTGTTGCAGCAGAAATAACCGCATACAATCAACTTGCAAGTGCAAGTGAAGCATTAACTGAAATAACAGGACAGGAGCATCATCAACTCGCTGCCCTGGGTAAGACCTTACCTCTGATCAAACCTGAACCGGCAAATATGCAGACATGGACTAAAATTGCTACGAAACAGAATTTGCAATTAAAATCCCTGGTCCTTGCAACGGATATCGCACGTAAGGAAATCAAGCTTCAGCGTGCAGCTCACTACCCCACTCTTGATCTTGTTGCATCACACAATAACTCGGATACCGGTGGTGACTTTGCTCGCGAAACTACAAACAACAGTATTGCACTGCAATTTAAAGTACCGCTTTATCAGGGCGGTCTGGTAACCGCTAAAACAAAAGAAGCCATGCACCTGTATAGCCAGGCGCAATATAATCAGGACAAGGAACAGCGATCTGTTCTGCGTCAGACGCGGGATGCATACCGGGGTGTTATCAACGGCATCGGTCAGGTCAAGGCGCTCAATCAGGCTACAATCTCGGCACGCAGTGCACTGGAAACAACACAAGCAGGATTTGATGTGGGCACACGAACCATTGTTGATGTGCTCGTTGCCCAACGAAATATGTTGCGAGCCAAACGTGATTACATACAGGCACGGTACACATACATTCTTGACATCCTGAAACTGAAACTTTCTGCGGGAACACTGTCACAGGAAGACCTGAAGCACTTCAACCAATGGTTACACTAACAATACTGGAATCATTAGCCGCAAATAAACCTGCCCCTGATTTTTCTGATCCACTCGGGTTACTTAAGGCGTGCCATCAGCGTATATCGGGGTTTTGTGACCTGCTACAAAAAGTTGTTACTCACCTTGAAGAACACGGACTTGATGATGATGCAAGACAGGCCATCAGAAAAATCCATCATTATTTTTCAACCGCAGGTAAGTTACATCATCAGGACGAAGAGCAGGATTTATTTCCCATGCTGACAGAACAATCAGTAAAGGTGGCTGAAATTATTCGCCATCTGAAACAGGACCATCAGCAACTGGATAAAGCCTGGGACCAACTTGAACCATTGCTCTCAAAACCGGCATCAATTGAAAACAAACCGGACTTTACAACCAAAGTGAACTCACTCTGTGAAGCATACCGTGAACACATAAAAAAAGAAGAAGATAATCTTCTTTCTATTGCCGGGCATATACTGACAAGTGAGCAACTACGTGAACTCGGCAGGCAAATGAAAAAACGTCGTGAGACAACGTAATTCCGCTCCTTCGTCACGTGCCCTGATAGCTGCCCGTAGCTTAATACACAGTCTAATCTCTGGATGCCGTACTTCGCCGGCATGACGATCATTCTGTAACTCAGTTATTCTGATGAAATCCGAATAAACGTTTTTCCTTGATCATCTCTGCAACAGGCTCTGGTACCAGCGACTCCCATCCTTCGTCACCATTTCTAATTCTTTCCAGTACTTCCGGTGAATAAATAGCCAAATGTTCATCCCTGATCGTATTCAGGGGTCTTACATAATTATTTTCCAGCAAGTATGCATACAGATGATGCAAATGTGGATCAACCTTCAAGGTCTGTACATCGGTTTTTTCACCACTTTCCGGGGCAATAGCAGGTGATACATATAATCTCAAATCATGCTTGAACATGCGCCCGAAAGATTCAAGAATTCCACCCGGTAAATCCTCATAGTATTCTTCATTAAAAATCTCTTTCAGCGAAGGCAGCCCCATTGTTAACGCGATAGGCTTACGTGTATACCTGAACATAAACTGCGCCAGCCGGTAGTATTCAAAATAATTAGAGATCAGTACATTGCGGCCCATCGCACACAATACATCAGCCCGATTAAGAAAATCCTTTGTATCAATAGTATCGCCATCGCTGAGGTTACCTAATGTCATCTCTGATAACTCGATCAGTTCATCCTCAGACACATCTGTATCATGCAAAAAAGCCTCTCGACCGCATGATTGTAAATTAACCGTATAACAGGTGGGTGGACGAAAGCGACTGCGTTCCATCAGCACCGCTTTTTTGTAAAGTACTTCAGAAATCTGCGCAACCTGGCCATCTGCCATAAACATGGCTGCACTGGACAAGCCATACTGAACCAGATGCAATGCCATTAAACGATTGTCTACCTGCTCAAATGCGGGGCCGTTAAATTCAATCATATCGATTTCAACCAGCTCGGTATAAAGCTGATCAAGCAATGACTTTAGTATTTCATCAGGATCATCATGCTCATGCATCGCCGCATATATCAGATTGACCCCAAGGACACCCAGCGTCTCCTGATCCTGCACATGCTGCTTGCCATGCAAGTTTACATGGATATCAATTCTCGACGGCTCCTCACGGGGGGTTCTCTGAAATATTACACCGAGCCAGCCATGACCATCAGTCTTGTATGTAAAAGAACGTGCAGCTACTGTATTCGCAAAAACAAAGAAGGTGCTTTTCTCACCGACGGTATCATCAAGCCGTTCAATTAACAGTTTGTACTCAAGATCAAGCATTGCGCGTAAACGTTCACGACTGACATAGCGCTTGCAATTCCCGTAAATTGCATCACTGAACTTCATATCATAGGCGGATAATGCCTTGGCAATCGTGCCCGCAGCACCACCTACCCGAAAAAACCAGCGTGCGGTCTCCTGCCCCGCCCCTATTTCTGCGATAGTGCCATAGGCACTTTCATCAAGATTTAATGCCAATGCTTTCTGATGCGGGCTTTTAACGTCACGTTCCATTTGAGTTCCTTTATTATTACTTGTTCTGACCAGTGTAGTACAAAATTGTACTGATGAACTGTTTTACTCTAGAATTCATATCGACCGATAAAATAGAACCCTTTAACGATGAGACTGACTTTTTTTGAGTACTGATAAATTAATCCCTCTGGTTGCCCGACTGCCCTTGCCGTCACTTTCGTTATTGGGTTGGTTGTTTGGATGGCTTTTATGGTTAACGCCTAATAAAAAACGACGAGTCTGTTTTATCAACATCGGAATTTGCCTGCCTCATCTGAGTGCCTGGAAACGATCTGAACTGGCTCGTAAAAGTTTGATTAATGAATGTCTGACGTTGCTTGAAATACCTCGCCTGATGCGTCTGCCTCGAGACAAAGCGCTTTCATTAATTAAACATATCACCGGGGAGACTTATCTTGAACAGGGCATTCAAAAAGGTAGGGGGGTTATTCTTGCCATACCGCACCTTGGTAACTGGGAGATGATCGGGTTTTACGGTTCCAGCCGCTACCCAATGACCAGTCTGTATCGTACTCAACGACACAACCCTGTTCTGGATCAGTACATCAGAAATGGACGACAACGCTTTGGTGCTAATCTTGTACCCACTGATACCAGTGGTGTCAGGGCAATCTACAAGTCACTGACAAAAAACCATCTCGTTGCAATTTTACCTGACCAGAACCCGGGTAATGGAAAAGGCGTTTTTGTGCCCTTTTTTAATCATCCCGCCAAAACCATGACTTTACTACCACGGCTGGCACAACGTAATCAGTCAACGGTTCTACTGTGCTATGCGCAACGCCGTTCCTGGGGTAGAGGCTTTGAACTGCATTTTATACCCATGAATGATGACATCTATAACACCGAAGAGGACATTTCTGCCACCTCAATGAACCGGGATCTTGAACACTGTATACGCAGGATACCGGAGCAATACTGGTGGAGTTATAAACGCTTCAGGGACATGCCCGATGGTGAGCCATCACCATACGAATGAGTCGATCAGGATGACTTGTTCAGTTGTTCCATGTACAACTGAACACCCTGCTCAACTGTTTTGAAGTCCTGCTGATAACCGGCTGCACGCAACCGCGTTATATCTGCCTGGGTAAAACTCTGGTAACGACCTTTGAGATGATCAGGGAAAGGAATATAGTCTATCTCGCCTTTTCCATGATATTGAATAACCGCGTTTGCAACATCATTGAAACTCTGGCTGCGGCCTGTACCCAGGTTAAAAATACCCGATTTATCCGGGTTATCAAGAAACCATAAGTTAACATCAACCGCATCTCCGACAAACACAAAATCACGACGCTGCTCACCTGCATCATAGCCACCATAGGCATCAAACAGTTTTACATTTTCACCCGCAGAAATCTGCGTATTAAAGTGATACGCAACACTGGACATTGTGCCTTTATGCTGCTCACGCGGACCATAGACATTGAAATAACGAAAACCTGCGATTTGCGATTTTGCCTTTGGCAATATCCGCCTCACGTATTGATCAAACAAAAACTTTGAATACCCATAAACATTCAAGGGCGCTTCATATTCACGCTCTTCATTAAACACCTCTCCACCGCCATAAACAGATGCAGATGAGGCATATAAATATGAAGCTGAATTTTCCAGACAGTAATGTAAAAGTGTTTTGGTATATTCATAATTTATATCCATTATGAATTTTCCATCCCACTCTGTCGTTGAGCTACACGCACCTTCATGAAAAATTGCTTCGATTTTTTCTGCAAATGGCTGCCCGGAACGTATCTGCGCAATAAAATCGTCTTTGTCCATGTAGTCCATGATTTCACAGTCTGAAATATTCAGAAACTTGGTACCATCAGTAAGATCATCAACGACAAGAATATCTGTACGACCACGTTCATTTAATGATTTGACAATATTACTGCCAATAAAACCCGCTCCACCTGTCACTACTAACATAACTGTTTTACCTGCTTAATTTCTCTGTTTAATCCGGATTCCGAATCATATCGATAATACGACTGGTCGAACAACCATCTACAAAATCCTGCACCACAACCTTGCCACCGGCGCTGGTAACACAATCTGCACCTGCAATCTCGTCTACCTTGTAGTCTCCGCCCTTGACCAGCACATCCGGAAGTAAGCTGCAGATCAGGTTTTCCGGTGTGTCTTCTGAAAATGGAATCACCCAGTCAACACTTTCAAGCGCAGCCAGCACTTCCATTCGCTGTGCCAGATTATTAACCGGGCGTGACTCGCCTTTAAGTCGCTTGACTGACTCATCATCGTTAACCGCAACAATCAGCCGATGCCCAGCCTGTCTGGCCTGACGTAAATAACTGACATGACCGGCATGCAAAATATCAAAACAGCCATTGGTCATAACGATGGTTTCGCCTTTATCCTGTAATGCACGCATAATTTCCAGCAATTGCTCCTGGTCGACAATACTGGACTGAACCCGATCTTCTTCGGCAATTGCCAGTTGCAGCTCTGACTTACTTGCAGTGGCTGTACCCAGCTTACCGACAACAATACCCGCCGCAAGATTGGATAACGCCGTTGCCTGCTGTAATGTTTGCCCTGCAGCCAGTGAAGCTGCCAATACCGCAATCACCGTATCACCCGCACCGGTAACATCAAATACCTCGCGCGCCTGGGTCGGCAAATGGAATACTTCCTGCGATTGCTGCACCAGTGTCATTCCCCGCTCACTGCGCGTAACCAGCAAAGCTGTTAAATCAAACAATGCGACAAGGTCTTCAGCTTTTTTCACCAGCTCTTCATCATTACTACACTCACCTACAATATGTTCGAATTCGGTGAGATTAGGTGTAATCAGAGTACTGCCCTTGTAGCGTGTAAAATCTGAGCCCTTGGGATCTACCAGCACCTGTTTACCCGCTGCTTTTACCTGCTGTATAAACCATGCAGCCTGACTTAATGTGCCCTTGCCATAATCGGACAGAACAACCACATCGGCCTCGGCCAGCTGCTCTGAAAATAGTGATTGTAAGGCCTGCAGGTCATAACCCTCAAAACCATCTTCAAAATCAAGACGAATCAGCTGTTGATGACGACTGATAATCCGGAGTTTGGTAATTGTTGATTTACCCGCGATCGGCAAAAAATTGCAATCCACACCTTCATCTTCCAGCTGCCTTTGCAAGGCAATGGCGTTATGGTCATCGCCTGTCAGGCCTATCAGACTAACTTTCGCACCCAGCCGGGAAATATTGAGCGCCACATTGCCAGCACCACCAGGACGCTGCTCTTCATCACCTACCTTGACGACAGGGACCGGGGCCTCGGGAGAAATACGCGACGTGTTGCCATGCCAGTAGCGATCCAACATCAGATCACCAACAACCATCACACGGGCTTTTTTAAAATCAGGTAATTGTAACTGCATCTTCTATCAGGCTATTTTGAATTAATTTAGCCGATTCTAGCATAAATACCCATAAAAAAGCGCTAGCCTGAATTCAACAAATACCCGCTGACTAACTTTGTGGAACAAAAAAGAATTCACCAAGGCCGCCACCATGTTTAATGGGAGAATATCGCGGAATTTGCTCAATACGGTATTTTGCAGCTGCCTTCTGCACACTGAAATTTATCTGCTGAAACAGCTGATAACCTTCAATAACTGACGTGTTATTTTCCAGCGCGCTCAGAAAGGCATTTGCAAATACAGAATGCTTGCCACCACCCGCATCCAGTACCGGTTTCACTCCGCCAGATGACAACACGACCCGTGCTCTGGTTTTAGCCATAATCCTGATCCACTTGTTACGTCTGGCGCTGTTACTCAAGCCCAGACTCATGCGCGTTTGTGCGGTCGCGCTCATTGTTCCTGAATAACAGGAATCAGCAACGACCATTATATGCTTGGCATCAATTACATTTAGCATGTCGGTAATATCCAGATTGGAAATCCAGTTGGCTGAATTACCCACTTCGGCATCAACCGGCAACCAGTAACCACGTTGATTATCGGCGTCGATTTCACCGTGACCCGCATAATAAATCAGAAAATTATCTTTTTTACCCAGACTCGCACGTATTTCATTTAATGCAGACAAAATAGTGTAACGATCAGCATTCAGCAACAACCGCGTTTTAAACCCATATTTCTCACTTAAGACTCTGGCAGCCCGTTTCGCATCATTCACAGCCGTTTTTAATTGCGGATAATGCTTGTAGTTATTGTTTCCAATAACGAGCGCATAATAGTTGCCAAACGGAATCCCCTGCAGCTCACTATGTGTGAGTGGCTTTTGTTTCGTTGTCTGACCTGCCACTTTCAGAGCATTCGCCAGTGGCTCTACGCCAAAATCCAGCCTGGCAACGCGCCCGCCTTTATCAATAGCAACCATTTTAATGCGTTTGCTTTTTTCGTTGGCCGACAATCGAAAATTAAACAGGCCATTTACACCTGGCGCTGCCTTGCGGCCATTAATGGTAAACCCGAGCAAACCAGCCGGCGCACGTACGTGACCGACAATATTGAAATACTGGTTCACAACCGGCAAATGCAAGGTTGGCAATCCTCGTGTTAATACCAAAGGTTGATCCATAATCTTGATAGACGGGCCTGGCATGCGCATCAGGTTTTTTTTCACACTCGCGCTGGCCAGCAAAACTTTTTCACCGAGCCGGCTTTTTTGTGTATCTATACTGGATTGAAGCTGCGCAATGGTATTGCCTTGCTGACTGATACTTTGCTTCAGTTGTTTGATCTGAGCCTGCAATGAAGCAAGTTTTTCCTGATGACTGGCTTCACCACGGGCTTGATACTGACTCGTCTGAAACTGTAATTGTTTCAAACGATCCACAGAAGAAGCCAGTTGTGATTGATGGTGTTTCAGTAATGCATTGCTTTTTTGTAACTGTAACTTCAGCTTTTGTGCTTCAAGCTTGCTGGCCCTGACTTCCTGACGTAATTTTTTAACTTCACGCCGGCTGCTGGCTGCCACCTGTATTTCTATTTCGGAAGCAAACTTCAGATCATTGCTGACCAGTCCGGATGCACGTCGATACCAGTTTAGCGCCTTGACCAGATCTTTTTTTACGCCAAGTCCTTTTTCATAGAGATAACCCAGGTTAATCTGTGCGCGTGCATTTTTTTGCGCTGCTGCCTTTTCATACCATAAACGCGCCAGCTCATAATCCGGAATGACACCCAGTCCTTTTTCGTAAATCTCGCCAACATTAACCTGCGCTTTTGCATCCCCTTCCTTTGCCGCGGACAGCCAGACCTTGAGTGCCGTACGGTAGTCTGCACGATCATAGGATGTATATTCTCCACCTCTGATTTCACAATTAATTGCCGTGGTTCTAATCGGCTGGCGTGCAGCAAGATAAGTGAATTGCCCCCCCAGCTTTCTTATTTTTGAGGGCAACAAGCAATCAACTACAAGTAACTTGTTCACATCTTTACGCGCAACCTGAACCTGCGCTTCGGTGGGTTTAATGGTTTCCTGGCAGCCGGCGAGTAATGTAACTGACACTGAAAAAAGAAAGACTAAATTCCGTTTAAACTTCATAGATGTACCTGATCCTGAAAAATTCCGTTTATTCTCGGTTGAACATGCTGTTTATACAATACTGATGTCGTATTATAGCAATGAGAATACGGATTACGCACGTATTATGCAATGCATGTCACCTCTATTACTTTTTAACGACTTGCATAACTAATTGATTATTAATCATAATTTCCAAGAGTAGGATCAGGCTTACATGAATATACAGCAATATCATACAAATCGATCCCTACCTATCAGAACCCGCCCGGCCCTATGGAAGATTTTGATACTCTGCCTCTTGCTGTCCGGATGCAGCCAGCTGACACCTGAAAAATTTTATCAACAAGCGCAACAGATGGGATTAAAGCGCAATGTTATTCAGGTGGGCGCATTTCCGCTCGTTTATTACTCCAGAAATTACACGCAGGGCACACCTCAACTGCATCTGTACCTGGGTGGAGACGGCTTCCCCTGGCATGGCATTATGACTCATTCTGATGACCCCAGCCCACATAATCCCCTGGTACTCAGACTCATGCAGCAGGATAAAACACCCAGCCTGTATCTTGGGCGACCCTGTTATCAGGGGTTTGCCAATCAAGCACCCTGTAACTATCGACTCTGGACTTCGGCACGCTATTCGCCAGAAATTATCAACACGCTCATTCAGGCCATCAAAAAACTGGTCAAAACCTACCAGGTGCAACAATTAACCCTTGTCGGCTATAGTGGTGGAGGTACGATTGCAACGCTGGTCGCACGCCATATTCCCGAGGTAACGACCCTGGTCACCATTGCTGGCGGCCTGGATACCAGTGCCTGGACGACACATCATGGTTTTTCTCCACTCAGTGAATCACTTAACCCGGCGTTACAGCCACCACTGCCTGCAAAAATTCTCCAGATTCACATGCAAGGTAACCGCGATATAAATATTCCACCTGAACTATCAAGCCGCTTTCTGAAACAACAAACAAATATAACTATCCTCAAATACGCGGCCGCTGATCACACTTGCTGCTGGCAAAAACACTGGCCTGCTGTACTCAAACACATCAAAAAAACCACTCACAATAGCACGCAGAATAGATAGTTTAATAAAAAACACTGGATTCATACGTATTTTTTACATAGAATTCGCGTCACACAGGATGAAAATCTACATAAAACACGGAATCAGGGAGAATTGTTTTGAAACCATCTAACGCCTTCAATATTCAATATTCAGTCAACCCGGACAAACATAAACCGGTCGTACCTTTCTCAAGAATTGCACCATTGGTCATTATGTGTGCCAGCACACTAATACCTAACGTCACTTATGCACTTAATCCGAGTCAGCAGGCTATTGTTAATTATTTTACTAACAGCGCACTGTGTACTTCCGGCGGCTATGGGGGAAGCATCCCTGCTGGCGGCTATGGAGGAAGCATCCCGGCCCAACAACCCGTTTTTGGCGAAGCTCTCCCCCGGAATACTGGCATTTCAAACACGAATAAACAGATTCGCTTGACCGGTTCTTCAGCATTCCTGGTTCCAGGTGGTGGCTCCTACTCCTGCCCATCTTTAGGCGGTGGTGCTTTCCAGACCGGTGTTGAACTCCTGCTAAACAGCTCAGCCATAAACACCAATGCAGTATTACAAGGTCTCGCAGCAGAAGAAGTCATCTCAATGGGTACAATGAATATCGAGATCAATGGCATTCAAATGACCAATCTGAATGCACATGTCAGTGGCCTGCACCAGGGCTCTATGGGTATGCGTTATGCTGCTATACCCGCCAAAAAACTGACCGCAAACGGGCTGAAAACGGGTGGAGCTGCGAGTGCGAGCAAAAATGGCATGGGCTTGTTCATGAATGTCAAAGCCAAGCACGGAGACAAGGACACCACCACTCGCGAAACCGGTTTTGATTACAATGCTTATGGCCTTACCGGTGGCATGGATTTCCGCCTGAATAATATGATCGTGATGGGTGTTGCTGCTGGTTACGGTGTGATTAATGCCGACTACAAAGGCTCTACAGGCTTCATGGACATGCAAGGTTACAGCTTGTCTGTTTTTGGCACCTTGTACAAACAGAACCAGTATTATATCGACGGTATCATCAATCTGACACGCAACAACTTTGACTCCAACCGGGTTTTTGTTGATCCAAACAGTATCACTCAAACGGCTATCACAGATACCAATGGCGACACACTCAACATAGGACTCGGTATTGGTTATGAGCATAATGACCAGAACTGGACCATTGGCCCATTTGCCCGACTAAACTACACCCGTGTTCAGATTGATGCTTTCTCGGAATCCGGCGCAGGCCCCTGGGGTGTACAGTTTGATGAGCAGAAAATAACTTCATTCGAAGGTGTTGTGGGTATGCAGGTGAGCAAAACCATCAGCAAACCCTGGGGTGTTCTGGTTCCTCAGTTGCGGGTTGAACTGGTTCATCAGTTTGAAAATGACAGTCGCGTTATTAATTCACGCTTTGTCGGCGCAGTTCAGAATAGTATTACCACCAATCTGTTACAACCTACCGATGAACCCGACCGTAACTATTTTAATATCTCGCTGGCCACATCAGCTCAGTTCAGTCATGGGCGCAGTGCCTATATTCAGTACACAGGCCTTGTGGGTCTGAGTACGGTAAGTGCACATGGTATTGAGATGGGAATTCGCTGGGATTATTGATAGTACATCCCTCACCCTCTACGGGTGAGGGTATATCAACCCGCCTCTCATTCCAGCCCCTTTCTGAGTGCTATCAACCCGGCATGCCCCGGGCTGATCTCTAACCCCTCTTTAACCACATCTCGTGCCATTTGCAGGTTACCCGCAGTAACATAGGTCTTCGCCAGCTTCGCATACTCATCCGCGATTCGCTTCAATCCGGCCAGAGCCTGTTCATTGCCAGGATGGCTTTCCAGCACTTGTTTATAAGCAACATAGGCATTGCTACCCGGCGGTTCAGTGAAGCGCTTGACCATCATATGGGCATCTGCAATTTCAAGTAACCCCAGAACCTTCTCCTGAGTTGACTGCGGCAGCTCATTAAATGGTTTGGCAACAACCTGTCCGGGTAACGTGACATTATTCTGGTTTATCACCACAACCAGCAAGATTATTGATAAAAACAGGACTGAAGCTGCCCACCATCCTTTTTTACGACTCACATTACGCTGTCTGGCTGGAATAAGCTCATCCAGAAATGCTTCAACCGAATCAGGTCTGTCGTCACGCTCAAACGCCATTCCCTTACAGAGTATTTTCCACTGACGTGGTTTTAAACCTTCAATAAATGCAGGTTCCAGTTTTTCCTTTCGCGCCTTGATCGAAGACTTGCGCGCAAACGGGTGCACACCAGACAATATTTCATAACTGATACATGCCAGACCATAGATATCATCACGTGCGTCTGGTGTGTTTCCCGATAACATTTCACAACTCGCATAGGTCGGTGTCAGAGCCGTCAGGCCACTGTCTTCATCCAGATATCGTGAAGACTTGATCGCCTGTGCGATACCGAAATCCAGAACCTTGACGATACCATCGTCATCTAAAAAAATATTAGCCGGCTTCAGATCACAATGAATAATATCTTTACTATGTGCATAGGAAAGTGCTTTGCCAATACTTTCAATTACTTCAAAGCCTTGTGATTCTGGCAATGCCTTGCGTTTACCACTTGCAATAATGGCGCGTGAAAGTGTTTTTCCCTGCAAAAACTCCATTACCATCATAAAAATATCACCATCACGGTCAAAATCATGAACCGTTATGATATTGGGGTGCGCAAGGATTTGTGACTTTCTTGCTTCACGCTGTAATGCGATAAATGCATCTTTGTCATTTTGCAACTTGTGACTGAGTAATTTGATTGCTACAAACGGGTCACGATCATTCGCTTCTACCTTACGCAGGTCCCTGGCCTTGTACACATCACCCATCCCTCCTTTGGCAATAAATGCTTCAAGACGGAATCGTTGTTTTAGGATCGAGCCTACTCCGATTTTCCGGACCGGATCGACCTGACTTTGTGTAGAACTACGCCCCTTGATAATCGGGTGTAGCGTCGGGATCATTACTGTCTTTTCATCAACAGGTCTGAATGGATTCCCTTTGCCCGTCACTATCGTCTTATCATCGCTCATAAATTTTAATATAATACAATCAATTATTTATAGCTATATCTTGTGCCGTGGGTATTGCCGTTATAGAATGCCTGTTCTTAATAAGCACAC
>Ga0316206_1001427_pt1 | contig 21085 bp, 16 predicted proteins | sample 6monthpyrite_MG_FD_204942 | JGI IMG/M metagenome (GOLD analysis project Ga0316206, IMG submission 204942) | Microbial mat bacterial communities from mineral coupon in-situ incubated in ocean water Damariscotta River, Maine, United States -... | ecosystem: Environmental > Aquatic > Marine >... | reverse complement strand
TTTGTTTAGTTGAGTCAATAATTTTTTGATTAGACATAGGTCCTCCAGTTACGAATTTTTATTAAAAAAATCGTCAACCAGTGAGGGCCCTCAAGGCGACCTCTAACCTATAGCATTACTACAATTAAGGTTTCTAATGATTTTATACTCATTTTAATTTCCTCCTACTGCAACGCAGTTTTATATTCATCAGTGCTTCTGATAAATTTATTTTTAATATTATTTTTTAAATTAAACTTTTTACTAGGTGAGATTTTTAAAAAGCTTCGGACTGTTTGATAGCTTAAGGACTCAATTTCAAGTGCATACTTGCATGCCAAGTCAATTTTTTCCTTGCTATGATCTTTATCTAAACTTAAAATACCCCACACTTTTCTCGTATCAACAAATCCATTTCCAACCATTAGAACTTCCGAAATAAACTGTTTCACAAATGGGCCAATCTTTTCTGCTTTTTCAATGTACTGTTTTGAATCTTTTGCTATCTGTTCCCAAGGCTTCAAATGATGTTCTTTTGTTGATTTTGACTTGTGAGGACTTGTTACTTTATTATGTGTTTCAATTAAATTACATTTATAATAAATTTCTACTCTCTTGCTATTTCCAATTACAAAAACTTCTTCTCCGTGATACTTTTCTTCAACGGAATAATATTTATTTCTAAAACGAACGTGCCCATCTTTACGAACTTTTCCAATGTGATATTCTTCTAGGTCATAACAGGTCGCAGGCAATTCTTTTAAAGCTGTCGCTTCTTGTTGTAAAAAAACATCTAAAGGCACTAGTTTTGTTGTCCCATGCTTGCGTTCATTAGCAAAGATAACTTTTTTATTTAAGTAAACCTGACTTTCTTCTATACCATCCCAACCCGTCCCATGACCTTCGTAGAGTCTTCTCACATAGGGCATAGATCTCTCAACTTTTCCTTTTTTCTTTGGATCCCGTGGTGGCAAAATTTCAGGAACAACTTCATAATGTGAACAAAATCTTTCAAATGCAGGATTTAAAATAGGCTCATATTTTGAAGCAACAATAGAAAAACATTTTGGATTGTCTGAAACAATTTTTTTCGGAACTCCTCCTACTTCATTAAACATTTCCTCAATCGCTGCTAGCGTTGTCTCTGTTTTATTATCCCAAACAAGCTTAACCATCATGTATCTAGAGAATCCAAGTACTCCGACAAAGGCCCAAAGAGTTTTCTTTTTCCCTGTGGCTGGATCAACAACATCTCTTAATTTTCCCCAGTCAAGTTGAAGCACCTCACAAGGGTCATGCAGCATTTCAGGTACAACTCTTTTACTCTCACTTCGTCCTGATAATTCAAAAAAATTATGCCTTTTTAAAAATCTTAAAAAAGTTGAATATGACATACTCAAATTGGTTTTATCAATTGGTAGCTCTTCAAAAATAGTTATCAATTTCCAAGTGGACTCTAACTTTTCTAAAATCCATTTTTTATGTAATAAAAGAAGGTCATCATAGGGGGATTTGTTTCCCGTTGATACGTCTTTATATTCAAAAATGGGTTGGGGAAATTTAGGCATCGAAGTGCCATCAAGGTAGCCAAGCTTTTTTCCATGATCATATACTTTTCGAACTCGACGTTTGCCAACTTTTAGTTCTTTAGTAATTTGATTAAATGATTTATTTAAAATTAAATGTTGAACAATTTTTCTATCCAAAGCACACTTCCTCATAAAGCGATCCATGATGGCCTCCTGTCAAAATATTTAAGTATATGACCATCATAATCTGTTAAGAGAGGTGGTGTTATAGGGTGGTTTTTTTTACCCCAACTGGTGTTCTAAACTGCTTTTTTTCTCGAATAAATGGTGTTCAAGCTTGCAATTTTTGAATCCCAAGTGGTGTTACTAAGTGGTTTTTTTGCTGAAAGTGGTGTTGGCCAAGTGAAAATCGACACCCGCCTCATCAAGTTTTCCGTTACCAAGTTTTGTAGCGGTAAACTTTCCATCTCAACATATTTATCTGTAAAAATTACTCGATTCTTTATAACTGCCTTGAAGTTGGAAAACTTCACCCTGTCAAAATTACGCATCGCGTTGCTTATTCACCTACATCCCGTATTCTTAAAATACTTTGTATGGAATGGGCCGCTACTAACGATGGGAAATAGAATGGGTAAAATAGATAAACTAAATCTCGCTTACATCCTGCCCTTAATGGTTAGTTTAAGCGTCGGCGCCAAAAACCTCAGCATTACCACCTCTATAGAGACGAGAACTTCAATTTTCAAATCTAGTGCAGAAGATGATCATTTATCTAATTCATTGATCATTAAGGGCGACTACGAACTTTACCGGCCAACCGCCTTGACGTTTTATGGCAAGGTGGAAAAAGACCATTTAAATGAGCGGCGAACTGAACTCAAGGACAGCTATCTTGGATTGGCGCAAAAAATATACCTTGCAAAAGATGCTTTGCAGGAGTTTACATTGTTAACAAGAATATACCTGCCGGCAACGAGACAAGAGACAAAGTACGATTCGTTAAGAACAGCGCTTTCTATTGCTGGTCTTTATACACATAAATTTGGCAGACTTTCCCTTCATTATAAACTAGAGGCCAGGAAAAACTTCCACCAGTATGCCACCAGTACCGCACAAAAACATAATACAGAATACTCCCTCATGAATTTATTAAATATTGAGTACTCATTCTCAGATAAATTTTCTCTGGCGGCGTATATCGCAAACATCTCACCCTGGTCTTATCATGCTCGTAAAAAAGCAGATTATTATGAAGTCGGCCAAAGCGCTTTATATCAATTCAACAAAAAGACGGCATGGGAATTAGGCCATACCTACGGGGACAGCAGTACCAACTCTAACGGCAGCAAGCTCAATTTTAATATCGCAGATGAATATGCATCGACACTATATACAACAATACATTATGCGTTCTAAGCATGACAAAAAAGAGGAAAATATGAATACAATAAATCTATCCAAACTATCACTGCTAATCAGTCTTCTTTTATTATTCAGTAATTGTACTAAAAAGAGAGATGATGAACTGAACCAGGGTACCGTTACTCACGACCTCTATGAAATAAGTCAATTTGATAACCGAGAATTTCCGCTGACAACCTTGCAGGGAAAATCATCGGGTAGGCAATCCACCAAGGCGACAACCATGGAACTCGATGAATCAATAGCGAGGGATTTTGAAATTGTACCGTACACCACAAAGGCCAAATTTATGCAAGATGTGTCGATCATAGGTCGCGCAGAAAAATCGGGCATGTATAAAATAAAATATCAATTTGAAAAAGAGTTTTTAACTCTCTATAAAGTAGCCGCCGAGGAAAATATCGCCTTTAGAGAAACCACCTACTCCAGTAAGTTTGCAAATGGTCAAATGCTCGTCCCGGTTTATACCTATCCTATCAAATACTTTAAATTGGAAAAAGTGCGCGATAGCAATGGAGAGGAAACTCATAAAATTAAGGATTTTCCGGCCAACAATAAAAGCGATGCTACCCATTTTCGTATCAACTTAATGGCAGGTAGGCCAATGCAGTCAATTCCCAAAAATGACGTCTATCTGGCGGATCTTTTTACCGGTCAATGGTTCTATTCAGCGACAATTGTTGAAAAATCAATTCACGATAAAAGCTTGGCAGGCACGGATTTGGCCTATGATCAGGATCAAAAATCTGTTTCTAGAATTGAGTTTAAAAGACATGAAAACTCTGTGATGGCGGTCAATACGGATATGGATAAGGCCGCCAAAGAAGATAAAAGTAAAGAATTAAACTATAAGTCCGCGATAGAGATTCCTGTCAAATGGATTGACTATAGAAGAGCTAAAAGTGGTGGCCATAAACTGATGCAAGAAGAAAGTCTCGACGATAAGCACTCGGAAGCAAAACATTGGAGTAAACGGCGCTATTTAATCGTTGATTTTGCGAAAACGAAAACTCCATTGAGTGCTAGTTTTGAAGAAGATACCGCAAAGTTCCACAATTTAGTCATGACAAAAAACTTTATAAGTTTCACCATCTATTATCCCGAAAAACAAATGCGTATTAAATACGCGTTGAAAAAGGCCCATCCGGCGAAGCGCCCGAGAATTTATCCAAAAGAAGATACTGAGAAATTTGGCTATATTTCAAGCACCAAAAATTATATTAAAAACTATAAGATTTATAGAACTAAAGATTACGATAAATTGCATTTACTGCACAGGTTTATGCCCACAGATAATAAAATAGAGTATTTTTTATCAGATCATACCCCCGAAAAATTTGTTCGCTTCGCAAGAGACGCAGTAAAACTTTGGAATCATGCTTTTAAAAAAGCGCAAACAAAAATCTCCATTACCCTCAATGAAACGAAAAGAGTCTCTATTGGTGATTTACGGTTTAATATTATTAATATTATGGATACCAAAAGTGGCTCCCGTGTCTTGGGGTATGGCCCCACGGTTGCCGATTCAGAATCTGGAGAGATTATTTCCGCCACTTCTAATGTCTACGTTAATACCTTTAGGGATAGTCTGGTCAGTAATATAAGGAATTTTATTAAAGCAAAACTCGGGAAGTTCAAAGATATCTATGTCATAAAAAATCAAACCCCAGCAAAAGGGCCTAAAGACAATCACGATACAAATAATGTTGCCTATCCAGACGACAACCCAACCTTTGCTCTTACCACAATGCTTTCGGCCGGGATCGCAGCAAACTCTTCTCAGGTATCCCAACAAGAAAACATGTCATATGTAGTGGCAGTAAAAAAAGAAGGAGAAAAAGAAGAGGATGAGGAAACCCATGAAAATCATATAGACAATTTGACCCCGCTACCAACAAAGTGTAATTACCAGGCGAGGTACGCTCATTTAGGTGAAGTCATAACTAAACAATGTAACGAAGTTACTGCTTATATTGCTAGACTTAGAAAGAAAGATACACTGTATGCTGCAGATGAGTTGAAGGTTCTCGAATCGTGCGTCGACAAACTTATTGGGAATAATATTCTCTCCACACTCGTTCATGAGATGGGACATAATTTTGGATTAAAGCATAACTTTATGGCCTCTGTAGATTATGAAAATTTTACTCGCGATCAAGATGGCAATGCTCTCGCAAAAATGTCTTCCGTCATGGATTATGTCCCAGATGATCTCGAAGAATTAACCACTCCCGGTCTCTATGATATTGCAGCGCTGGCCTATGGTTATAATGATTCTATAGAATTTGTCACCGACGGCAAAACAAATTGGGTCAAGCTAAAAAATGGCCAATCAATAGCACAATTAGAAAAGCTTCATGATAAAAATCAAACCTCCAGAAAAAAGTATAAATATTGTTCCGATGATCAGGCAGGTAGGATTATCCGATATAAAGATCCAAAATCCAGAAAAATGAAGAATAAGGTTATTTTAAAAAATTATGCTCTCTGTACACGACACGATTATGGCGAAAACCCAAAAGAAATAGTGGAGTATGCTATAAATTCTTTCAACTCGGCATACGCCATAGGCTCTAGAAGATATGATAAGGCGGTGATGAGAGGAGAATTAGATTTCACGAATTTCCTGTCCATCAATTATTTGACGCTTATGATAGAAATCTATCATCAATGGCGATTATATCTGGCCACTTTTGTGTATCAAAAGAATATGTATTTAACGAACTATAATAAGGAAGATTATACAAACATTATTCAAGAGATGATAAAGGATCAAACATATAAGACCTATTATGAGGCGTCTCAAAAAGTCTATGAATTCTTCTCTAAGCTGACATTTACTCCTACAAAATTCTGTATTGCCAACGCGATTGAGGGGCCATTCCCCCAGGTAGCTTTAGAGTTTGAATCCCTGAGAGATGAAATCTATGCGGAGACAGGAAAAACCGCCAATTATTGTAAGGATGCCTTAGTCAATGGTTTTCTTAAAAAGAAAAATTTAAAAGTGACAAAAAGTGTTGGCCTACAATATACCACCTTAATGAAAACTAAAAATTTTATGGATGTAGAAAATTTTGAAAAAATTGAGATAATAGGTGGCAGGAATTTGAAAAATTTTGGGCTCACCAAATTAACGAGTAGATTATTCTATCATTTAAGACCCGCCCAAGCCGCCCTTTTTGTGCCTAACTTTTTGGACAATCCCATTTTTAGAGAAGAATTATTAGACAAATTATTTGATCGCCTCATTAATGGAATTTCAAAAGAATCTCTGGGTCTAAAAGAAGGGCCAAAGTCATTACCATTTTTTAAAACTGATAAAATAATCTTACAAAATACTTATTTTGGTTTTATCGATGGTTCAAGTATACCTGGGAAGTTGGAATCTAGTTCAGAGAGATTGGCCTTGATCATTCCCCGCTCCACCCTCACCTTTGATGCAATTCCCAAGAGCGCCGATATTGCATACCTCCAGGCGACGAATGGCGTTTATCTCTTTGCCCATAAAAAGACTAGTGCGCGGCCCTATAAATTGATTAAAAAATATAATCAATTAAAAACTGAAAAGGCGATGGATAATTCTGATCAAGAGGCGTTAACAGCTATGCAAGCACAAATGGAATTAAGCAAGCTCCAGCTCTTTACGCTAAAAGAATTGCAAGCAATGACAGGACAAGAGTTTATCGACAGCTTAAAACTCTTAGTTGATTCGTTGGCAGAATATCAGGGGCCAATGAAGAATTTTTTCAATGAGCAGCTAGTGAATGCCGTGCAATTGTCGTCTTTTTTAATCAAGAATAATGAGACTTTCGCTCCTCAGCTCTTGACCAGTAATTTCCAGGTTTTGCTCCAACAGGTTAAATTCGATTTATCGCGCATTAATTTCTTTCAAGAAAAACTCTTGCAGGCAGTGGGAAAATTCGTCCTTTCTTTAGAGGGACTAGAAAAGTATCGCAAGAATAAAGAGGAGTACGATAATCAACTTGAAATGTTGAAAGCAATATTTGAACGTGTCTCGCAAATTCGCTTGTTATAGCGATGAGGTGGAAATTTTATTGAGATGGGCGCGAATGGTTTTGCGTGCATATTTTTGCAGGGACGCAGCGATGGTGGGGTAGAGAGTTTGCAATATTTGCTCCTCTGTGGCGCCGGTTTTTAACAGAGTGACGATTTGCTGTTCGCGCATTTGGCGATGTTCTAGGGTCGCCTGCAAGCGTTGCACGCCGCCGGTGGCGATGCCGTGACTGGGTATAATGAAACTTGGGTTTAAGGCGATGATACGCTCTAGGCTGTTAAAATATTCTTGCATATCCCCCTCGGGGGCGCCGATCACCACCGTGCCTACCGTCTGGATCAGATCGCCTACTAAAAACCAAGTATTGTCCTGCGGGGCGAGGGCCAATTGGCCGGCATCGTGGCCAGGCACGGAAAAGATTTTGATGGCCTTTTCTTCCACTGTGGTGAGGGTGTCTCCCTCTTTATAGAATTTAATCGCCACTTGTTGGAAATAATCACCGCCCCATTTACCCAATATTCTTTGATAGGTGTCTGCTGACATGCCCATGGGGATTTTTAGCTCCAGCGCTAATTGCACGGCGTGTTCGTGGTGGTCGGGATGGTGATGAGTTAAGAAAATTTCTTGGATGGGAAATTTTGTTACGGAGTTTTTTAATTTTTTATACTCGTGTTGATCTTTGGGAGAGGGATCGATGAGTTTTTTGCCAATGAGAAAACAATTGGTGCGCAGGGCGGGGGGGAAAGTGTTTGAGAGGGGGAGAAATTGTTTGACACCAGCGAGGGACTCGATCATGGGAACTTCCCGCTGCGGATCATAGGTTAAATTGAGGTCGAGACCCTGACGCACAGGGGGATCTTGCGCTAGCGCCTTAAAAACTTTCACGGTGGGGGGCACCGCCATGATCCGATTCTGAGAAAAATCTCGCATCCATTGCTGGGCCGATTGCCACTGCCCCTGGGAGATCTCGTTGCTATCCGGGTGAAAAGAAATTTCTGCGCTAAGCTCTATGAGGAAAAAAAAGGTCTTAAAGCGGTAGGGATTAAATTCTGGGGTCAGGGCGATGCCTAGCTCAGTGAGGGCGAGCACTTTATTATCCCGGGCGTAGGCGAGCAAATCAAAATCCAGCTCCTCTTGCACTTCACGGCATAACGCCTGCATAAGATTTTTTGCAAAAGGCCGAAAGAGAGTGGGCATACTTTGTCCGGCGCCGTGGTGAGCGTCCGCTTTATCCACCTGACCGCCGGGGAAAGCGGTATAGCCTGGAAAAGCGCGCAGAAAATTTTGCCTTTTGATGGCGTAGATTTTTTCCTGGCATTTAAAAACCACGGTGACCGCTTCTTTGATAGGTTTTGCTGTCATAGACGACTCTCCGCTAATTTATATTTGATGTGACGAAAGCCCTTTATATTCGCCAATTTTTGCAAAGCGCTTCTTTGCTCTGTGAGTTTTTGCAAAGGGATCTCGCTTAATATTTTTTTTCTGATCTGCAGATTGATCTGACGTTCTTTGCGATGCCAAGAGGGCAGCAAGATTCTCAGTGGCCGGAGATGTTTCACGATATGCAACATCCAATCTTTGGGATGGATATCGAACGCCAGTTTGCGGCCGCAGATGGTCACCTGCGGCCGATTGATATGGGTCACCTTAAAACCGCTGCCCAGCTGGCCATAGCATTGCTGGTTTTTTAAATGCTGCTGCGGCGTCACCATTAAATGCGCCACAAAGACTTCATCTTTTAACCAATAAGTTTTCACCAAAGTGGACAAGGCCAAAGTCTGGACACTCTGATGCGGGTATAATTCACGCAATTTTTTCGCCTGTGACAAAAATGCCACCCTCTGTTTGCCGTGGTCAAAGACCAAGAGATCGTGCACGAATTGCGCTAAATGATTCTTGTCATAAGTGGGGAAATATTCTTGCAAGCTGTGCAGGGTTTGCTGAAATAATTTTTTTAGCGGCGCCACTTGCCAGGGAAAGAGCACCGCTTGCGCAAGACTTTTGCCATAGAGTTCCAGGTATTCAGCGTGCTTCAGGCCCGCTGCACGATGGAAGGATTCCTCCCCGGACAGTTTGATTTTGCGGCCCAAAATAAACCCCTGCCAATTATTTTGCAATTCTGCTGGCGGTACAGTTGCCGCGAAGGCGGCCTTTAAATCGGCGGCGCCAAAGGGTAGATGCCCCCCTTGATACGCAAAACCCAAAATCAGCGCCGAGGCGTAAACTGATTTGCCAAATTTTTGGTAGCTAATGGATTTAAAACTCGCCAGCTCAACCTGTGCCCCGAATTGTTCAGAGAGTTCGCGGCGCAAAGTCTGCTGTGCCAACGGGTCGTCCTCTTCACCGCGATCTAAAAGCAAACTCAGGGGAACTTGAAACTCCTTGTCGATAATACTCTGCCCGTGGGGGGCGAGAAACTGCAGCGCCTGAGCACCATTTAACAGATCTGGAGATAACAGCAAATCTCCCGTTCCTAGCGGTGTCACCGCACCACAAGACTTGCCTTTTAAAAATAAATTCAAATGCCCAGTCACCGTGCCATTTCTTTGCGCCAGGCCTTTTTGATCCATAAACTTAAAGTCCAGCAGCGACCCTGCACCAGCATCCTTGTCAGTGGCGAGAAAACTTTGTGCTGCCGCCGCTAAAACCCGCGAAATAGTGGTCACTCCCGAGCCCCCGACCCCGGTCACCACGACTCGCCAATCGGCACCGTCGGCAATCTGGCGCAAGGTTTTTCGCGGCGTAGGCGACGGCAGATCCGTCTCGGCAAAATCATTGGCGTGGACGGACTTTTTATATTTATGCGGATGAAAATTCGCCACTTCCACCAGTTCAAAACTCGGGCAGGCCTCGAGTTTGGTGCAATAGCTATCCGCCACGCAAATCTGCGGATCGATCGCCATTTTCGGCCCATAGCTATCGTTGATTTGGGTTAACCCGGGACAGCCAGTGGCCTCCACACATTCGCGACAATCTTCGCAGACAGCGCTATTAATTTGATAAAATTTCTTGCGCGTCAGGGTCTCACCTTGCGCTAAGGTTTTTCGCTCCAGCGCTTTTTGTTTGCCGTGAAAAGTCAGCCCACACTCTTTATTAGAAATGATAACTTTAACCCCGGGATTTAAAATCAGCGAGCGCAATTTGTTTTGATAAAAATAGCGATCGCTGGGGTTGACCTCACAGGCCTCGGCGACCCCCAGATGCTTCACCAAATTGAGCATATCTTGGCGCGGTCGCTGGCGCCCCTCCACGCTGATGCCCGTCCGTGGGGTCATTTGATGGCCAGTCATGGCGGTATTATCGTTGTCCAATAAAATATAGGTGATCCGATGGCCCGCCTGCACGGAGTTGGAAATATCTGTGATGCCCGAGTGAAAAAAAGTCGAATCCCCCATCAAAACCACGCTGGGATTGGTGGTGAAAAAATCCACTCCGGCGCCCAAGGCACCCCCCTGCCCCATCGCCGAGAGATTATGCATCTCCTTAAAAGGCTCTAAAAAAGAGAGTGAATAACAGCCCACATCTCCATGACTAACGAGATCGATATTCTCGCCATCCAGTTTGGCCCTTAAATCTTTCAGCAGACTGAGCGTCTCGCGATGCGGGCAGCCCGGGCAGAAGGTGGGTAGACGCCGTGGCGTCCGCAGCTGCAGCCGCCTGGCGCTTGCTGGCACCGGCAAAGTGACGGGAAAATTGATGCTGGCAAAGGCGGCACTCAATTGAGCGCGCATAATTTCATAGCTCAGACCACCGTGGGCGGGGAAGCCCGGCGCCTCGCCAAATAATTTACCGAGAATATTAAGGCGCCACCCCCGGCGGGAAATTAAGGCGCGCAATTCAGCTTCTAAAAAACCTCTTTTTTCCTCCACCACGATTAAGTCGTCCAACCCCTCCAGCCAAGGCGCTAAAAAATCTTCTATCAACGGGTAGGAGGAGGCCAATTTATACAGAGATACTTTTTCCAAGCACTGCTCTTCATCGAGCACTTGTTTGAGGGTTTCAAACACGCCCCCCGCCGCAATCAGCCCGACGCGACTGCCCTTGGCGCCAAAAATTTTATCCAGCCGAAAACTTTTATAGGCCGCCAGCACCGCAGGAAAACGTTCGGTGATCATCGCCACATCCGCATGCATGGAGTTGGGTGGCACCATGACATTTTTTGCCAGATCGAATTCTGCAGTCTTTAACGTCACGGGAGCCGTCTCCACTGCGGCGTGGGGATACAACGCCACCCGGCCCCCTCCCTCCGCCATAAAGGTGGTCAACAAGAGGCCCTGATAAAGGGAAGATTTTTGCGAAATTTTAAGCGCCACCAGCGCCCAATCTTTCAATTCCTGCGGGGTGGACGGCTGCAAAAAGGGCAGGTGGAGATGTTTATAGAGGTAGCGCGAATCCGCCGGGGTGGAGGTGGAGGTGGACCAGGGATCGTCCCCCACTACAATCACTGTGCCCGGATATTCCCCGCACTCATTGGGCCGATGAGGACTGGCAAATTGCCCCACGGAGAGCGCGTCCGCCGCCACATGGAGCCCCATGGACTTCATCGCCACCATGCAATTTCGCCCCGCCTGTTTAGCGCCAGATGCCATGGCGGCGGCATTGGCCTCGGAATTCGCCAGCACCACTTTAATGCCTTTGCCCTGCAATTGATCGTGCTTTTGATAGAGAATATTAAAATAATCCGCCAGGGGAGAACCCGGGTATCCCGTGTAGAGGGAGAAGCCGGCCTCCAGCCCCCCTTGTACAATGAGTTCGTTGCCGTTTAGAATTTTATACCCAAGTGGTTGCCGCACGGCTTCTCCTTTAATTGTGATTTGACTAGTAATTTGCCACTAACTATAACAATATAGGTCTAAATTTATCAAATAGAGTTGGATTGGTAGCATGGAGGAAGCAACTATGACAAAAAGCACAAGCGCAGATAACCCGTTGGGAATCTTGGCCATCGATCATTTAGAATTTACCTGTGATTCTCTGAACACTGCCACCAAAGATTTATTTACCACTTTTGGCTTCACTAAAACTTTTGTCCACGAAGCCGCCAAACAAGAACTTTTCGCCCAAGGGCAGGTGCGTTTTTTACTGTCCGCCAACGAGCATCCGGACAATCTGGCACGGCAGTATTTTCAACGCCATGGGGAGGGGGTCTCCGCCCTTTCTTTTTTAGTGGAAAATGCCGAGGTCGCTTTGGCGCGGGCGCTGGAGCGCGGTGCCGAGCTGGTCTCCCCGCTGTGTACCCAAGAGAGCGAGCACGGTGTTTATCGCCATGCCAGCATCAAGGGTTTTGGCGATGTCCGCAACGAATTTATCGAACGCCCTATGGCGCAATTTAGGCCCGAGTTTAGCGCCGTTGAGGGGGACCCAAAGGCGCGCCCTCTGCGTTCCCGTTGTGCCCGTATCGATCATTTAACAAATAATGTTCCCCATGGGGAAATGCAAAAATGGGTGGACTTTTATCAAAGGGTTTACGGTTTTAAAGTGACTCGTTATTTCGATATTAAAGGTAGCAAAACCGGCCTGCTGTCGCAAGTGGTACAACTGCCCGGTGGCGCGGTCATTATTCCCATCAACGAACCCGCAGTGAGCGCCGGCAAGTCGCAAATTCAAGAATTTTTAGACCGCCATCGCGGAGCGGGGGTGCAACATATTGCCCTGACCTGCAGTGATATTATCTCCACTGTTGGCGAATTGCGCGAGCGCGGGATAAAATTTTTAGCTGTGCCGGCGACCTACTATGAAGATCTTCCGCACAGAGATTTCCAGGTGACGGAAGACCTCGCCGTCCTCGAACGCCTCAACCTCTTGGTGGACGGTGATCGCGAGGGCCATTTATTACAAATTTTTACCGACACTTATGTCGGCCCGCTCTTTTTTGAATTCATCCAACGCAAAAACCACGACGGTTTCGGCGAGGGAAACTTTCAGGCACTTTTTGATGCCATCGAAAGAGATCAAATTAAACGCGGTTATTTAAAAGAATAAGGAACTAAGGAACTAAGGAACTAAGGAGCTAAGGAGCTAAAGATGTTTAAACTCATTGCCATTTACAAAATTCCAAAGGATGTCACCGCCTTTGAAGAGCATTATGCAAAGGTGCATACCCCCCTCGCTAAAAAAATACCCAACCTGCAAGAGTTGCGTATCAATAGGGTCTTTGGCGGGCCACAGGGAAAATCCAACACCCATATGATTGCAGAATTATGCTTTGCCGATAAGGCCGCCTTTCAAGCGGGCATGGGCAGTGCTGAGGCCCTCGCCTCGGGCAAAGATGTCATGGGCTTCGCGGGGGACATCGTCTCCGTGCATTTTGCCGAAGAAACCACCACCCCGCTATAGGAGCTGATCCGTGAAGAATATTCTCGTCACCCACCCTTATCAGAAGCATCCGCATATTGGGTTGGTGCAATTAAATCGGCCCAAACAACTCAATGCTCTGTCCACCGAATTGATGCAAGAGCTGATCGCCGAACTGCTGCGACTGGAAGATCATCCCGACGTGCGGGTGATTATCTTAACCGGCGACGACCGCGCCTTTGCGGCGGGGGCGGATATTCAACAAATGGTGGAGGCCACCCCCATCGATCAAATACTGGACAACCGCTTCCGTAGCTGGTCACAGCTGGCGCTGATCTCCAAGCCCATCATTGCCGCCGTCAATGGCTTTGCGTTGGGAGGAGGCTGTGAATTGGCGATGAGCTGTGATTTTATTATCGCCGGCGATCATGCCATGTTTGGCCAACCGGAAATTAAAATAGGCACCACCCCCGGCGCCGGCGGCACCCAAAGACTCACTCGCGCCATTGGAAAATCCAAGGCGATGATGATGGTGCTGACCGGTGAAATGATGGACGCCGCCGAGGCGGAACGCAATGGTCTAGTGGCCAAAGTGGTGCCTCACCAAACCCTCTTACAAGAGAGTTTTGAAATCGCCAAAACTATTAGCAACCGCGCTCCCGTCGCCATCCGCTTGGCCAAAGAGTCCGTTAATAAGGCCTTCGAAATGCCTCTCAAAGAGGGCATCGATTTTGAAAGAAGAAATTTTTATTTGACCTTTTCCTCGCAAGATCAAAAAGAGGGCATGCGCGCTTTCTTAGGCAAACGCGAGGCACATTATACGGGAGCATAAGATGCAATGTGAATTTTTAAATTATGAAATCAAGGGCAAAACCGCCATTATCTCCATCAATCGCCCCAAGGTCTACAATGCCTTAAGCAAGGCCGCCAAGCATGAAATCGTGCAAGCGATCAAGCAGGCGAATAAAGACAGTCATGTTTTAAGTATCATTTTAACCGGTGTGGGCAAAGCTTTCAGCACTGGCCAAGACCTCAACGATCGCACCGTCAATGCTGGCGCTGGCGCGGTGGACTTGGGCATCACCCTGGAGACGGAGTGGAATCCGCTGGTCAATACCATCAGAAACTCCCCTAAAATTGTCATCGCGGCGATCAATGGTGTGGTGGCGGGAGCGGGACTCTCCGTCGCCCTCGCCTGCGATTTGTTAACCGCTGCGCCGGGGGTGCAATTTATTAGCGGGTTTTCCAAGCTGGGGCTAACCTGTGACGCCGGCTCCACCTATACCCTCACCAGAGCATTGGGCGGGCATAAGGCCTTAGAATTTTTTCTCACCAACGACCCCCTCAGCGCCGAAGAATTACAGCACGCTGGAGTGATCTCTCAAGTGGATGAAAACTTCTTGGATTGCGCACTCAAACTGGCCGCTAAAATTAATTGTGCAGGCCCTTTGGCAGTGCCCATGATTAAAAAAAATATTCAACAAAGTATGGAGTCCACCTATAAAGAAAGTATGGCGAAAGAAACTGCTGGCCAAAGATTTCTGGGAAATTCCAACGATTACCAAGAGGGGCTCAAAGCTTTTTTTGAAAAAAGACCCGCAAATTTTAAAGGTTTATAGTAAATAGTAAATAGTAGAGAGTAGAGAGTAGAGAGTAGAGAGTAGAGAGTACAGAGTACAGAGTAGAGACTAGATTTCAGGAGAATAAATGATGATCGCAGCAAGAGAATACGCACCGGCAGAATTGGCCTTATTTGCCGAGATTGAAAATGGCAGAACTTTTACCAATAGTGAAATCCTACCGGATTTCTACCGCAAAAATTTACTCAATCTGCTATGGATGCAGGCCGATTCCGAGTACTCGGGAGCGCTTGGCTATCAACCATGGATTGCCAAGGCCCCCAACTTAAAAGAAAAAGTTTTAGTCGCACAAATCGTCAAAGATGAAATGCGCCACGCTCAAGTGGTGTATAAACTCTTAGAAGACTTGGGGGAGGACCCCATCGCGCATATCAATACCCAAGAGCTAGGTTTTAAATTGGCCGACGATAGCGCGCAAATTGGTTTTCAAAGAATTAAAAAAGATTTTCGCGTGAATATTTTTTATTACGATATTAAATATTGGGCGGATTTTATTCTCTTTAATTTTCTTATGGATCGAGCGGCGGGACATCAATTAGAAGATACCTTGGAGTCCACTTATATCCCCTGGAAAACCTCCATCGCAGGTATTTACAAAGAAGAGGTCATGCATGTCGCCCATGGCGATAAAAATATTAAAATTTTAGCGCAAGAAAATATTGAATTTTTGCAACAGCGTTTGAATCTCTGGTGGCCGCGGGTGATGAATGTTTTTGGCAATGCCAAAGGTGCTACCAACGACGTCTATGTGCGCCTGGGTATCAAAACCAGAACCAACGCCCAAGTGCGCGAGGCCTTCTTGGCAGAAATCCTGCCGATGATCGAACAATTGGGACTCACCACCCCGGCCTACGATGTCGCCGACCAGGCGGCACGCTAAATGAATATCCATAAAGTCTTAGTGGCGGGCGCCGGCACCATGGGCCAAGGTATTGCCCAATGGTTTGCCCAACAAGAGATCGCCGTGGAGCTACTCGATGTGGATGAAACTTTTGCCCACTCTGCTAGCGCTAAAATTTACGCCTCTTGGGACCGTCTACAAGAGCGCGGCAAGTTTTCACAACAGCAAGTGGCGAGCTTTAAAACGCGCTTAAAAGTGGTCAATAGCAACACCGTCTGCCCCGAACAAGATCTCTTAATTGAGGCCATTGTGGAAAATTTAGCGGTAAAAAAGAAATTTTTCCGCACCATGCAGGAAAAACTTGTGACCTCCTGTATCTTTGCCAGTAACACCTCGAGTTTCCCGATGACCGATCTCTGTGGTGATCTGCCCGCTGTCAGGCGCGCAAAATTTCTCGGTCTGCATTTTTTTAACCCCGCCACCATCATGAAATTAGTTGAGGTGATCAGCGGCCAATGGACGCCCCACCAACTAGCACAAGATTTTATCGCCTGGTTTACCGAGCAAAAGAAAATACCCGTCCTCTGTAAAGAATCACCTGGCTTTATCGTCAACCGTGTCGCCAGGAATTTTTATGGCGAGGCCCTGCAAATTGCCCATGCTGAGGACCGCGAAAAATTTGCCCAAATCGATCGCGTCATGGAAGAGGTAGGTGGTTTTCCCATGGGGCCCTTTCGTCTGATGGACCTGATTGGCATCGACGTCAATTATCAAGTCACCCAATCTGTTTGGCATGCCTTTAACGATGCGCCACGCTTTGCTCCTCACCCCTTGCAAAAAACCATGGTGGCCAGCGCCCAGCTGGGAAAAAAAACCGGCGTAGGATTTTACCGTTATGACTAATTATCAAATTCTGATCACTAAAGATCATCCCCTTTATGCAAAAATCGTAGAGCGCGGGATCAATTATCTCAACTATGGAAAATTTCCCAGCGCCCCCAACGTCATTGAGCTATGCCTCTTAGATAAAGTAAAAAAGAGGCAATTATGGGAATCTTTAAAAGATAAATGTATCCTTGCCGATCTCAGCTGTCACAATGGCGACGCCCTGATTGAAGAGTTTCCCCAGGTACAGGGCGCCTTGGCCAGCGCCTTCCCATCACCCAAGCAGGCCTGCGAATACTGGTCAAAAACCGCAGCGGCGACAGAGTTACTGCTGCAATTTTTTAAAAAATGTGACATCGTTGGCGTTGCCGTGGACAGTCCGGGCATCGGTTTCATCTATCCACGGATTATCAGCATGATCATTAACGAGGCGTATTTTGCTCGGGAAGATCAAGTCGCCACGGCACAGGCCATCGACCAAGCGATGCGCTACGGAGTTCATTACCCCGCCGGGCCCTTTGCCTTGGCGCAGAAAATTGGCAGCAAAAGTATTGTCGCCTTATTAGACGAGCTGGCGGCCAGCACGGGAGATCTACGCTACCAGGTTTGCCAACAACTAAGAGAAGAGAGCTTATGTTAAAAGAGACCTTTATTATTTATGCCAAAAGAACCCCCTTGGGAAAACTGGGGGGCTCCCTAGCGCCAGTGCGCGTGGACGATCTGATGGCGACGCTTTTAAAAGATTATAAACAACAATGCAGCTTTGATCTCAACGCTATAGACGATATCATTGTGGGTTGTGCTAATCAGGCGGGAGAGGACAATAGAAATCTTGCTCGCATGGCCGCGCTCTTGGCGGAATATCCCTTTGCCGTGCCGGCGACCACCATCAATCGTCTCTGTGGCTCCTCACTAGATGGGGTGTTGGGTGCCGTGGGAAGAATTTCGGCGGGCATCGCCGAATGTGTTTTGGTGGGTGGAGCAGAATCTATGACCCGCGCCCCCTATGCCCTGGCGAAGGCCGAGGGGCCCTATGGCCGCACCCAAAAAATTTATGACACCACTTTTGGTTGGCGTTTTCCCAACCCAAAAATGCCCGCCTTATTTCCCCTCTATGGGATGGGCGAAACCGCGGAAGAAGTTGCCAAGCTCTACCAAATAGAGCGCCAGCAACAAGATCAATATGCTCTGGCGTCACACCAAAAGGCGGCCCACGCTCACGCCCAAGGCCATTTTAAAAATGAAATACTGCCCATTCAGGTGGACTTGAAAAAATCTTCCTACCTAGTGGAAAAAGATGAATGTGTGCGGGACAATAGCTCCCTCACCGCCCTAGCAAAGCTCCCTCCCGTCTTTCGCAAAAATGGCAGCGTGACGGCGGGAAATTCGTCTCCCATGAACGACGGCGCCAGCTTAGTCGCCATCGTCAGCGGCGCTTTTTTAAAAACCCATAAGCTGACCCCCTTGCTAAAAATTACCGGCGCTGCCGTGCGCGGCGTACACCCCAACACCATGGGGCTGGGGCCCATCGCGGCGACTGAAGTTTTATGTAAAAAATTTGCCAAGAAAATAAGCGACTTTGATATTATTGAACTCAATGAAGCTTTTGCCGCGCAAAGTTTGGCGTGCATTAAGGGCCTTGAATTAGACCCCGCGAAAGTCAACCTGAGAGGTGGGGCGATTGCCCTCGGCCATCCCTTGGGTTGCTCCGGCACGCGTATCCTCACCACCCTCACGCATACCATGCAAGAGCATAGAAATTATAAACAGGGCCTCGCCACCATGTGTGTTGGGGTTGGCCAGGGAGTTTCCCTCTCAGTAGAAAATATTTAATATAAAGGAGCATCACCCATGCAAGTTATCCAATTATTTATCGATGGCGAATTTAGAAATTCCAGTGATGAGGTCACTTTTGACTCTCTCAACCCTTGCACTGGAGAGGTCATCGCCAAATGCCATCGCCCCAGTGCCAAAGATATCGACGACGCTGTTGGCGCCGCCAGTAATGCCCTTGCCAGGCCAGAGTGGAAAGCTATGCCGCAAGAAAAAAGGGCCGAAATCCTCCTGAATATTGCAGAGCTTTTAAAGGCGCGCAAAAAAGAATTTATCGCCGCCGAAATTGCCGATTCTGGTTCTGTGCAAAGAAAGGCCACTGCGGATCTTTTCAATGCCGCCAGTTTTTTTAAAGTGATGTCTAAAGTGGCGCAAAATTTCACATTTAATCAAGTTGACGAGGCCGCTAGTAGAGCGGGATTTTCTAAAAATAGTCGACTTTACTCCCCTATTGGCGTGTGCGCCCAAATCATTCCCTGGAACTTCCCGCTAGTCATGGCGGCATGGAAAATTGGCCCCATTCTCGCCACCGGCTGCACCACCGTCTTAAAAACCGCCAGCGAAACCCCCGCCAGCGCCATGCTGTTGGCAGAAGTTTTAAAAGAGGCGGGCGTCCCGGCCGGAGTGGTGAATATCGTCACCGGTGACGCCGCAGAAGGACAGCAACTTATCAACCACCCCCTGGTCAACAAGGTCGCCTTCACTGGCAGCACAGCGGTTGGCCAAAAAATCCTTGCACAAACTGCCAGCAGTATTAAAAAGACCACCATGGAGCTGGGAGGTAAATCGGCGAATATCATTTTAAACGACGCCGACCTCGATATCGCAGTGGATGGCGCCCTCTATGGTTACCTCTACCACGCCGGCCAGGCCTGCGACTCCGGCAGTAGAATCTTAGTGCAAGAAGACATTTACCCGGCCTTTATAGAGCGTTTTAAAACCCGCGCTGCCGCCATTAAAATTGGCGACACCCAAGATCCCACCGTGGGGCTCGGCCCGGTCATTAACGAAAAACAATTCAACTCCATCATGGCGCTCATCGAAAAAACAAAAAGCGAAAAGGCACCACTCATTTGCGGTGGCACCCGACTCACGCAAGATGCCTTGGCAAAAGGGTATTTTATCGCCCCCACTGCCTTTGCCATAACCCCAGACAATACCATTTGGCACGAAGAAGTCTTTGGCCCCGTAGCGGGCATCACAAAATTCAAAACCATAGCAGAGGCCATCGACCTCGCCAATAATTCCCGCTATGGACTAGCGGGGGCCGTCTGGTCCAAAGACCCCGACAAAGCGCAGGAGATTGCTCAACAACTCGAGGCCGGCACCGTTTGGATCAACGAATATCACTTGCTCAACCCGGGCATGCCTTTCGGTGGCCACAAACAATCCGGTCTCGGCCGAGAATTAGGAGTTGAGGGCCTCATGGCCTACCTAGAAGTCAAACACCTATGGGTCTCGGAATGCAACACCAGAGCACAAAAACCCTGGTACGACGCCCTCTTCTAAAATCAAAATTGGCCAACACAAATCCCATCGTTGAGAATAGGCCCCATGGAGGGCCTTTCACTCCCCCCAAAAAGATCCCATCACCAACCCCACAACTTACCGGCCAGAATATCCTCCTGACCCACTCCAACCACTAGCACCCCCATTTTTTCACATATCAAACCCACCACAAACACCAAATTTTTCTCCCTCATCAACACAACCACCACCATATAAACCTCCACCTATCCACACCACCACCATCGCCCACAACCGCGCACCGCCACCAAATTTACTTTTCCACCCACACCGCTCACCGCCACCCAAATTTTCTTTTCCATCAACATCGCTCACCGCCACCCGAGTTGCTTGTCCATCAACGCCGCTTACCGCCACCCGAGTTGCTTGTCCATCAACGCTGCTCACCGTCATCCAGCTTTCTTTCCATCAACGCTGCTCACCGTCACCCAGCTTTCTTTTCCATCAACGCCGCTCACCGCCACCGGAATTTTCTTTTTCATCAACGCCGCTCATCGTCATCCAGCTTACTTTTCCATCAACGCTGCTCACCGCCACCCAGTTTTCTTTTCCATCAACGCCGCTCACCGTCACCCAAATTTCTTTTCCACCCACACCGCTCGCCGCCACCAAATTTACTTTTCCATCAACGCTGTTTACCGCCACCCAGTTTTCTTTCCATCAACGCCGCTCACCGTCACCCAAATTTCTTTTCCACCCACACCGCTCACCGGCACCAAATTTACTTTTCCATCAACGCTATTTACCGCCACCCAGTTTTCTTTCCATCCACGCCGCTCATCGCCATCCAGCTTACTTTTCCATCAACGCTGCTCACCGTCACCCGAATTTCTTTTCCATCAACGCTATTTACCGCCACCCAGTTTTCTTTCCATCCACGCCGCTCATCGCCATCCAGCTTACTTTTCCATCAACGCTGCTCACCGTCACCCAGTTTTCTTTTCCATCAACGCCGCTCACCGTCACCCAAATTTCTTTTCCACCCACACCGCTCACCGGCACCAAATTTACTTTTCCATCAACGCTGTTTACCGCCACCCAGTTTTCTTTCCATCAACGCCGCTCACCGTCACCCAAATTTCTTTTCCACCCACACCGCTCACCGGCACCAAATTTA
>Ga0316206_1001426_pt1 | contig 21089 bp, 23 predicted proteins | sample 6monthpyrite_MG_FD_204942 | JGI IMG/M metagenome (GOLD analysis project Ga0316206, IMG submission 204942) | Microbial mat bacterial communities from mineral coupon in-situ incubated in ocean water Damariscotta River, Maine, United States -... | ecosystem: Environmental > Aquatic > Marine >... | reverse complement strand
CGTTGGCCTGCCTTACCTACTGGATGGAAAAGAAACAGAAATGACGATCCGTGCCGACAAATTTTCAAGACGACTTCATGGCCGCTTCGGATTACCTGTGTTCACCATCTCTGAAACGCTGTCTTCTTTTGAAGCCGAAGAAATTCTCAAGCAGAATAAAAAAATAGATAAGCAAAACAAACACGAAATTGATAAACTAGCTGCAGCTTTAATCACTGAAACCTGGTTACAAGAACAAAAATAATATGACAGCGCTACCAACTCCTGACAGTTTAATCATCGAAATAGCAGATAAACTCTCTGATTCTCTCAAACAAAGACAAATAGACAGCCCTGTTATGGTTGGTATCCGTACCGGCGGTGTCTGGGTTGCTGAACAATTACACAGCAAACTCAAGATTACAGAACCTCTGGGTACACTGAATATCAGTTTTTACCGCGATGATTTTTCACGTATCGGCGTTCATCCACAAGTTACACCTTCAGCACTTCCAACTGAAATTGAAGACAGACACATCATTCTGGTTGACGATGTTTTACAAAGCGGCAGAACGATTCGTGCAGCAATGAATGAATTATTTGATTACGGCCGACCAGCATCCATCACTTTAGTGTGCCTTGTTGAACGCGGCGGCCATGAATTACCAATCCGTGCTGATATTTACGGACGACAACTAACGCTCGAAGATGACGAACAAATTAAACTAACCGGGCCAGAACCATTGGCATTTGAAATAAAACACGCTAAAGTTCAGTAAATGAGCAACCGTTAAGACTATGGTTAATAAAAACGCCCGAGCAACCAACCCGCTACTTGGACAAGACCACTGGAATATCCAGCTTGATGAAAATGGTCGTTTAAAACATTTCCTGACCGTCGAAGGTCTGGGTAGTGAAATCCTCACCGAAATTCTCGATACCGCCGAAAACTTTACCAGTGTAAACAATCGCGTGGTTAAAAAAGTACCTTTGCTTCGCGGCAAAACCATCACTAATTTATTTTTTGAAGCCAGCACCAGAACCCGTACCACATTTGAACTGGCCGCTAAAAGACTGTCTGCAGATGTACTCAATATCAACATCAGTACCTCCGCAACCAGTAAAGGCGAATCACTTTTAGACACGCTTTATAATTTACAAGCCATGCAATCAGACATGTTTGTAATTCGACATCAGGATTCTGGTGCCGCGCATTTTGCTGCACGACATGTGGCGCCTCACATCAGCGTGCTGAATGCCGGTGATGGGCGTCATGCCCATCCAACGCAAGCCATGCTGGACATGCTGACCATTCGACAAAATAAGGGCCATGATTTTAGTGGCTTAAGAGTTGCCATTGTCGGAGACATTCTGCATTCCCGAGTCGCGCGCTCACAAATACATGCACTTAACACATTAAACACTGGTGAGATTCGAGTGGTTGCACCTCGTACATTATTGCCAGCCGATATTGAAAAATTAGGCGTAAAAGTTCATTACAATTTACATCAAGGCATTAAAGACGCGGATGTGGTGATCATGCTGCGTCTGCAAAAAGAACGTATGCAAGGCGCCATGCTGCCAAGCGAGCTGGAGTACTATCAGCAATTTGGCTTAACGTCTGAGACGATAAAACTGGCCAAGCCCGATGCCATTGTGATGCACCCGGGTCCAATTAATCGTGGTGTTGAAATTGAATCCTGCATCGCAGACGGCCCGCAATCCGTGATTTTAGATCAAGTCAGTAATGGTATCGCTGTTCGAATGGCGGTGATGTCGATGACTTTAGGTACCACTGCGCAACAGACAGGAGAAGATAAATGAGCCTGTCGAACCGATTGTTAATTAAACAGGGCCGCGTGATTGATCCGGCCAACAATCTGGATGCCGTAAAAGATATCTACATTGAAAACGGCCACGTCTCTGCGATTGAAGATCACATTGACGAACCCAAAGCAGAACAACAAATAGACGCTTCAGGCCTAATCGTGATGCCCGGCGTTATTGATTTATGCGCACGAGTCCGCGAACCAGGCCTTGAACACAAAGCAACCATAGAATCTGAAACAAAAGCCGCCTCAGCCGCCGGCATCACCACACTTTGCTGCCCACCAGATACTGATCCGGTCATTGATGAAACCGCTGTTGTAGATCTGATAAACCACGGTGTTAAAAAAGCGGCTCATAGTCATATTGTTTGCTTAGGCGCAATGACATCAAAACTAAAAGGTGAGCACTTAAGCGAAATGGCCGCGCTTAAAAAAGCTGGCTGTGTTGGCGTATCTAACGCCAGCAGCACTATCACCAACACATTAATTTTACGACGTGCTTTTGAGTACGCCGCATCAAATGACTTAACCGTTTTTATAGAACCAAATGATCCATACTTAAGTAACCATGGCTGCGCACATGAAGGCGCTGTGGCTACTCGTTTAGGTTTACCTGGCATTCCTGACGCTGCAGAAAGCACCATCATCGCCCGTGATCTTGAACTGATTGCAGAAATTGGCGTTAAGGCTCACTTTGGTCGACTCTCTTCTGCAAGAAGCATTAGCTTAATTGAAGCAGCACAAAAACAAGGATTAAAAGTCACTGCCGATGTGGCAATCCACCAGTTATACCTCACGGAAATGGACCTCAGTACCTACAATAGTCACTGCCACGTTCTGCCGCCTTTCCGCGAACTGCGCGACCGAGACGTTCTAAGAATGGCGCTTGCTAACGGCACAATACAAGCTGTTTGTTCTGACCACCAACCACATGAAGAGGATGCAAAACTGCACCCATTTCCTGCCACTGAACCCGGTATTTCCGGCCTGGAAAGCTTGTTACCGCTCACATTAAAACTGGTTTCAGAAAATGTACTCGACTGGCCACAGGCAGTAGCCGCCCTGACGATAGAACCCGCCAGAATACTCGGTATTGATAAAGGCCATTTGTCTATAGATGCTGTTGCCGACATAACCATTGTTAATCCAGAATCAGACTGGACGATGGAGTCACAAAATATGTTGAGTCAGGGCAAGAACACGCCCTTCCTTGGCTGGGGATTTGAACATCAGGTTACCAACACCATTATTGGCGGTCAGTTAATTAAATAACTGACACCAAGCTAATTTGCTCTAGTGAAGTTTTTTACTCATTCGGCGACCAAATAGTAACGGAAGACCTAAACCCAGATAGAATAATGGAGATGTTGAACCACCTCCTCCAGAAGGTGTACAGGCTACTTTACTAGTAGGTAAAATATATCCTGATATCCCGGAGACAATATTTTCAATCCATCCTGCATCCTGACCTACAGAGAAAACATAATCTTTGTTAAATCGCCACTCAATAACATGGTCACCTTCACCTGTTAGAGTAATACTCTTTCTAGTCCAATCTACATCACCTGAAATTCCAGATTTTTTAACGTTATCGACCCACAATTCTAGATAATCATAATCTTCTTCTGAGCATACCTTCCAGTCAAACATATAGGATTTTGAAGGCACTCCATTTGGCACATTTTCATAGGCAAACAAACTACTTCTCTGATTGTCTGAGATATTCCCAGACTGGAATGAAAAACCTCCATCAGTTGTAACCAGTTCTTCAGTCCAGTTAGCACTACCGGTTAAAGCCCACTGAAACGAACCCGGCGCTTCAACATTACTAAAAAACTGTTCAGAGACAACACGGATTGAAAAAGGAATATCAATTACAGGAAATGAACCTAAATTGCTATTAATAGATAATGTATCAGTAAAGTCACCAAGTGATGCTGCAGGGAATTCCAGTTTCACCGTGCATGTCTGACCTGCTAAAACGGTTCCGCCACATGTATTACTAGCGACAGTAAAATTAGAACCACCACCAAAGGAAAAACTATTAATATTAAACGCTGCATTTGATGCATCGTTTTTAATACTAAGATCATAACTAGCCGTTAAACCAGGTATCCAGGTAGACATATCAACCGAAGGTTTAATCGTAATACCATTAGTCATCAGGTCCAGCCATTCAGAATATTTTTCTACCCGTGTGTATACGCCATACTTATCAGGTTCTGCACAACCTGCTCCCCAGCTGACGATACCAACCTGATTCCAGCTTGCACCACCGTCTGTGGAAAACACCAATGGACCACCACTATCTCCCTGGCAAGAATCAAATCCTCCCAGAGCAACACCAGCGCACATCATATTGTCTGTAACCTGACCATTCAGACCAACATTGCAAACAGCCGTATCAACATATGGGACCGTGACTTCACGCAAAACATCAGGGTATGTACCCGCTGGATTTTCAGTGTCACCCCAGCCGATTACTGTGACATCATCACCTATAGGCAGATTTAATGCCGTAGTAGGATCAACAAAAGGTATGATCGCAGCACCTGTCGCTGCTGCCGTCAGTTTTAATAAGGCAATATCATTATCTGAGGTAAAAGCGTCGTAATTTGGATGAACGTGAATTTCTGAAATACTTGATGCAGTCACAGTGGCAGTGGATTTATCAAATTCACCAATAAATGCAAATACATCGCCAGCAGTCGTGTCGTTTACACAATGAGCGGCTGTTAGTACCCATTGCTCGGAAATAAGAGAAGCACCGCAAAAGAAATCAGATTTTGAATTTGTTTCTGACAGCATGACCATCCAGGGATATTCAGATGAATTCAGAACCTCTGTTCCGCCTACAATCCGTGTCTCAATATTAGATGCAGCTACGCTATTATTAGCTACAAACATCATTCCCATGCATAAAATTGTCGCTTTAAAAAACTTCATCATCCTAAATCTTCACTCAACACACATTAATTAATACGTTTTTTTCTTACAATTAGATTCATATAAGCATATAAAAATAGCACAAACAAGGCATAAAGACCTACAGAACCACCACCATCTTCACTTTCTTGAGCCGGTTCACTTAATTTTACATTGTCGATCCAAACTCTATCTTGCCCAGATGCTATGGCATCATCCTTGGCATAAACCCAGATAAAATTATGGTTGCCAGAGCTTAAGTTAAACTGGTAATTTCCCCAGTCTTGCTCTCCACTCAATTCAAATTCCTTTTGCCCGTCAATATAAAAAGAGACTTTGTCTGCCAGAGGCTGAGAAGATACTTTTACGTCAAAGCTCAACTGTTTCGGAGCATCGAGCCTAACAAATGCCCGAATTATCGATTGTTCACCATCATTCAGAAAACCTGATTCCAAACTACTAGCACCTTCTGAAGACACACTCAGCGTCGGGTTCCAGGAATTAGCCAACGAAGTGGACCAACTTAGACCAGGCGAGCCCACTATCAATTCCGCGTTCATGGGCGTGTATGTTAAATTTGATTCCCCAAACACGTTCATGGTTACCGGCGTATCCCAACTCAAGTTATCTAACCAGGCTTTATCAAGCCCATCAGAGACTGACTCGTCTTTACGATACCGCCAGTACAGAATATGGTCTCCCGATGGCACAATAATGCTGTTTTGCTGCCATAACGTTTCACCGCTTAACGCATCAACCACTTCTCCGTTAAGCAGTAACTCTATAAAGTCAAAACTTAATTCTGAAGAAGATTTCCAATTAAAATATAGTGTTTTTTCTTCTAATAAGCTGATGTGAGCAACCACCCAAGAGGCTTCATTATGCCCAATCACACCACTTGAGATAGATGACTCACCTTCTGTTCCAGTTAATAATTCCTGATTCCAGCTAACATTTGCACCACTTCCCCAGATTAAAGCTGGCTGAGGATCTCCAACCAAAGGATTAATCGGCACCGCATTTAAAGACACACCTGTAATAGACGCCTGCTTAACAGAGTAGTTTGTTGAATTTGACGTGACGGATAGTGTTGCGGCAAGATCGCCAACTGTAACTGGGGAATAGATCACCGTTAAATTACAACTCTCACCGGTGTTTAATGAAACACATTGATCATTGCTGATTGATAATTCAGAACTATTGAGAAATACTTTATCCTGAAAAGTAATTAATTCTGCCGTATTATTTTCAATACGGATGATTTGACTAATCGATTCACCAACAACAATTGGCAGAAAGTCCAACTTTTCGATACTCATACCAAATACATGGCTTTCAATCCAGTCCAGATAATTCTCAACCCGCGTATAAACACCGTATTTATTGGGTTCCGCACAACCAAATCCCCAACTTACAATTCCTGATAAATGCCAGTTCCCACTATCCAAGTATAACAGTGGCCCTCCACTATCTCCCTGACAGGAATCAACACCACCCTCAGGCAGACCAGCGCACATCATGTTTACAGTCACCTGACCGCCCAAATGCAACGGTAAATTGCAAACTGCATTTGAGATATATGGTATATCGACTTCACGCAGCACAGTTGGATAGGTGTACTGCACGGGGTCCAGCGTATCACCCCAACCAATAACTCTTATATCACTGACAAGATCATCAGCTTCACCTTCGAGTGTTGTTGCTAAGTCAGGTGTAATAAGACTTACAGGCGTGATTGATGTTTCTGGTGAACTCAAGCGTAATAACGCAATATCATTATCAGAAGTGACATCATTATAATCTGCATGAACAATGACTCTCGAGATCAGGTTTGGTACAACATCATTTGTAGATTGATCATATTCACCTACAAATGCATAAACATTGCTTCCGTTTAAATCTGCAACACAATGCGCCGCCGTTGCTACCCACTCATCTGAAATCAATGTCGCACCACAAAAGAAACCATTCGGAGAGGTCGAGTTAGATAACAGAACCACCCAAGGGTAGTTTGAGGAACCTGTTACTTCTGTCCCACCAACAATTCTTTCTTGTTTTATATTGGCCGCATTAACAACAGAATGTGACATGATAAATATGAGAAGCAAAAAACCAGTCGTAAAGTCGCGTTTGTTCAAAACCATTCCCTTTTAGTGAATAACTTTAATAATTATGACAACAATCCATTCATTTATCTCAGAAGACAGCCCTAAGCAACCCCCTTACAAGACCAATGGCTAATGAAAACTGAATAAATGCTGAAACTTGAGTAAAAAAGGCTAATTTTCTTAGAAAGAAAAACCGATTAAAAACAAATAGTTAAGAAAAATATAAGGGAATACCCTTAAAAAAATACGCCGACAACCCTATTTTTTTATTTCTCCTGGGCGTGTTTAATACCTCTTAAGCAACATTGCTCAAACACTGATGCTTAAATGTCTTCGAAAGGCATCTAACCATGTTAATTGAAGTCATTGTTATATGTAAATATCCTCTTGAAAGGTCATCAGTTTACTGATGGCCTTTTTTTTATCCTTCTTTTTCTGCCTAAAATTAACCTGACTTCAAACTATTAAATCTGCTTTTTTAGCCGCATCCTGAGACATCACAACCTTATTTCTTCCACTCGCTTTTGCGTCCAATAAGGCAAGATCTGCTCTTTTTACCAGATCACGACCCAAATCGATGGCTGAACGCGCCATATCAGCTGTACACATGCCTGCGACCCCAATAGAAACTGTAATCGTTAATCTGTTTTCTTCTGCAAGTGCAAATTGATGAGATGCCATGCTCTTTCTGATTCTTTCAGCCACTGCGTAAGCCTGATCAACCGGTGTTTGTGGCAGAAGCACGACAAATTCCTCACCGCCATAACGCGCGATCATGTCACTACCACGCAGATGTTGATCAACGATCGAAGCGACTTCCTGCAACACCAAATCTCCTACCTGATGCCCCTGTTCATCATTCACTTTTTTAAATTTATCTACATCTAAGAATATGCAGCTTAATTCAAAGTTATAACGAACTGAACTTGAAACGATTTCAGTCAGACGCTGCTCAAAAAAGCGACGGTTATAAACACAGGTTAACGGATCCGTCATACCCACTCTTTCGAGTCGGGTAACATTTAATGCATTTTCAATACAGATAGAAACAATAGCAGCAAGGCGCTGTAAGAAGTCGGTACTACTGGATGACTGAAAACGGCCTTTGGTACAACTACCAAGATTCAAGCTTCCAATTAGCCTGCCTTGTCTGATCAGAGGTATCAGTGCCACTGATTGCAAACAGCCAGTAGCACTAGAAAATAATACTTTATGTTCTGGTTTGCATTCTGTTAGACGCGGGGATAATTCTTTATCGAACCATTTTTTTACATCAGAGGCTTCAGCAGCCAGTTTTAATTCGGGCAACTGATCAAGCTGAAGACCCGTTTCATCAAGGAACCGTAGCAGTTCATAGTCAGCATCAATCAGAACAAGTGAAACCGTATCCAGATCAAATACGGCTCGATAATTATTAATAATTATTTGTATTAGATCACGGAGGGAGTGAGTACTAATAAGCAGTAGTTCCATTTCTGCAAAGCGCTGCATTTTTTCTTCATTCAGCCGGGCATTTTGCATCAGGCTATCAAGCTGGTGCTGAAGGCGCTTGTTTTCGGCTTTTAAATTGTCAACGTCTGTTTTCATCAGTTTCCATTGATAACATCAGATTGGTTTCTATCCAGCGAATACTATATAACTTTTTCGGCTGGCTGTTGATACTTTGACAGATATCACTGATTCAAATCAAATTAAAATGCCACCAACGGTCGATTTTGATTACTTACCGTCAGTTTCATCTTTTTCGGGATCATTTTCTTCGAAATCATCAGACTCACCTTCTTCGTCAATACGATCAAGTTCAGCATCCATATCTTCATCTGTCATTTCTTCGTATTCGTCTTCCTCGTCTTCATCATCAGCTTGTTCCGCACGACGCTTAAGAACTAAACGAGAGATAAATAAACCTGCTTCAAACAAAAGCAACATTGGTATAGCTAAAATGGTTTGAGAAATAATATCAGGCGGCGTTAAAAACATGCCAATAACGAAAGCACCGACTACTATGTAAGGTCGTTTCTGAGCCAGTGCATCTGGCGTTGTCGCCCCAATTATAATTAATAAGAAAACGGCAATGGGCACTTCAAAGGCAATACCAAAAGCAAAAAATATCGCAATAATAAAATCCAGATACTGACCAATGTCAGTCATCATAGACACACCCTCGGGTGATATCGCGATTAAAAATTTAAACAATAATGGGAACAGGACAAAATAGGCAAAAGCAACGCCACAGTAAAACAGGATAGTGCTAGATACAATTAATGGCACAGCCATTGATTTTTCATTTTTATATAAACCTGGCGCAATAAAGGACCAGATTTCATATAAAAGATACGGGACGGCTATAAACACAGAAACCATTAATACTAATTTGAAAGGAACCAAAAATGGGGATGCTACACCTGTAGCAATCATTGATGTACCTTCAGGCATTAACGACAATAAAGGTTGAGCAACGAAAGTAAATATTTCTTCTGAAAAACCAAATAGTGCGATAAATAAAATAAGCACGGCAAGCACCATGCGCAGAAGACGATCTCGTAATTCCAAAAAGTGCGTCATGAAGCCCTGTTCTTTTACAGGTTCCTGATCCTTTTCAGGAGAAACACTATTATCCGTCATGCTGATCTTTTTGTTTACCTGCTTCTGAAGCAGTAACTATTTTTTCATCTGATGGTTCAGCAACTGCAGGATTTTCGAATGTTCGACTCGCTCTTGCTGCAGCCTGCTCACGCTCTAAGTTTTCTTTGGCCAGTTTTTCAGCCGCTATTTGTTCGTGGTCTTTTTCTTCGTCTTCATCAAGAAATTCCAGATAATCATCTTCTGCATCATTCTTGTCATTATCATCTTTAGACTCATCATCCATATTGTATGAGAAACCACTTCGAATATCGCCGGCCTCATCATTTAATTTACTTTGCAGTTCTTTAATCTGTACTTCCTGATTATGCATCAAACGCTTGAGCTCAGTCGCATCAAATTCACTTTCGACTTCGCTTTTAACACCTTCAACAAAGCGACGTGTTTTACCAAACCAGTGACCAACAGTTTTAGCAACTTTAGGAAGACGCTCAGGACCAATAACCACCATTGCAAGAATGGAGATCACCATAATTTCCCAGAAACCGACATCAAACATGAATCAAATATCCACTAAAAGAAGAAGATCAAACAATCTTAAGACTTAGTTTCGTCTTTTTCTTTGCTGACTTCAGCATCGATAACACGACCATCTTCTTTCTGTGCAATCTGTTCATTTGCATTTTTTTCATCAACACTGTCTTCGCCAGTTTTAACTGCTTTTTTGAAGCTCTTAATAGCGTTACCTAAATCACCACCAACGTTACGTAATTTTTTAGTACCGAATAATAAAATAACAATACCCAGAATAATTACTAACTGCCAAATACTAATACCCATTTTTACTCTCCAGAAATAATTCTTTAATCAGTTGATCGAGATGCTTTTTCTTCCAAACCGGACAAACCAAAACGGCGATCAAGTTCGTTTAACACATCTTCTGTTTTAATATTTTGTTGGCTTAACAACACCATGCAATGAAACCATAAATCTGCTGTTTCATAGATAATTTTATCCTTTTCACCATCCTTTGCTGCCATCACTGTTTCAGTAGCTTCTTCTCCGATTTTTTTTAAAATCGAATCAAGCCCTTTATGATAAAGCTTTGCTACGTAGGATGAATCCGGATCAGCACTCTTGCGCTCTTCAAGTACTTCTTCAAGACGCTTCAGGACATCGGTACTCATTGATAAATTTCCTTCGGGTCTTTTAGCACAGGTTCAATGACCTGCCATTCATTATCATTAAGCTCACTATAGAAACAGCTTTCACGACCAGTATGGCATGCGATACCACCGAGTTGCTCTACCTGCAAAACAATCACATCAGAATCACAATCCAGACGAATAGATTTTACTTTCTGGATATGACCCGAGCTTTCGCCTTTGTGCCATAATTTTTGACGAGAACGTGACCAGTAGACTGCCTCATTTTTTTCAGCAGTCATTGATAACGATTCACGATTCATCCAGGCCATCATCAATATTTTTCCTGATTCAGCATCCTGCGCTATAGCAGGCACTAGACCATCATCAGTCCATTTTACCTGATCTAACCATTCAGTTTTAGTAGTAGACATTACAGACGTACTTCTATTCCACGATCAGCCATGTGCTGCTTGGCTTCTTCGACAGAATATTCCGCGAAGTGAAAAATACTAGCGGCTAAAACCGCATCAGCATGACCTTCAGTCACACCTTCTGCAAGATGATCCAGATTACCGACACCACCTGAAGCGATTACCGGCACATTGACAGCATCTGTTATCGCACGCGTTAAGTCCAGATCAAAACCAATTTTTGTACCGTCACGGTCCATGCTGGTTAACAAAATTTCACCAGCGCCGTAGTCAACCATTTTAATAGCCCACTCTACGGCATCGATACCCGTTTCTTTACGACCACCGTGAGTAAAAATTTCCCACTTATCAGCTTCGCCTTCTGCGTTTACACGTTTAGCATCAATGGCGACAACAATACATTGTGAGCCGACTTTATCAGAAGCTTCTTTTACGAATTCTGGATTAAAAATAGCAGCAGAGTTAATGGCTACTTTGTCGGCACCGGCGTTCAATAAACGACGTACATCGTCAACACTGCGAACACCCCCACCAACGGTTAGCGGAATAAAAACTTGCTCAGCAACTTGTTCTACTACATGGATAATCGTATCGCGGTCATCCGAAGTAGCGGTGATATCTAAAAATGTAATTTCATCCGCACCTTCCGCATCGTAGCGACGCGCAACTTCAACCGGATCACCAGCATCGCGAATATCAACAAACTGTACACCCTTAACAACGCGGCCGTTGGCTACATCAAGACAGGGAATAATTCTTTTAGCGAGTGACATTAACGGTTATCTACCCAGGCTTGCGCTTCTTTTAAATCCAGCGTGCCTTCGTAAATTGCACGACCAGTAATCGCGCCCATAATGCCTTCGTCTTCGACGGCAGCTAGTGCTTTAATATCATCCATATTAGTGATGCCACCAGAGGCAATTACTGGAATGTTTATCGCCTGCGCCAATTTGACAGTAGCTTCGACATTCACGCCCTGCATCATGCCATCACGAGAGATATCGGTATACACAATCGATTCAACGCCGTCTTCTTCAAAACGCTTCGCCATGTCGATGACATCATGCTTGGATAATTTCGACCAGCCATCGGTAGCAACTTTGCCATCTTTTGCATCAAGACCTACGATGATATGTGTTGGAAATTCTGCACAGATTTCTGGAATAAAATGTGATTCCTGGACAGCTTTGGTTCCGATAATGACATACCGAACACCTGCATCAAGATAAGTTTCTATGGTTTCTTCACTGCGGATACCGCCACCAATCTGAACCGGTAAATCAGGAAACGCTTTGCAGATTTCATGAACAATATCTGCATTTTTCGGCTCGCCTGCAAAGGCACCATTTAAATCGACCAGATGTAACCGGCGTGCGCCAGCCTCAACCCATTTTGCTGCAACTTCAACAGGATCTTCTGAAAATATGGTTTCATCGTCCATATCGCCCTGACGTAAACGCACACATTTGCCATCTTTAAGATCAATTGCCGGAATTAATAACATAACTAGCCTCGTCTCCAGTCCATATTTTTATGGCTGCCCATTCCACTGACAGAAATTATTTAAAAGTTGTAAACCATCGGCTGCGCTTTTTTCAGGATGAAACTGCACAGCCATGACATTGTCTTTTGCTACTGCACAAACAAAATCAATACCGTATTGGCTTTTTGCTGCAATGATAGATTGGTCAGCCGGGTCGGCATAATAACTATGAACAAAATAAAATCGACTGTCCTGCTCAATGTTTTGCAGCATCGGATGCTCGATTGTCCAGTTCACCTGATTCCAGCCCATATGAGGTATTTTCAGTTTAAGAGAATCGTTGCCTGTCATATTATCATCAAACCGACGCACTTCGCCCGGATATAGATTCAAACATTCAGTGCCCTGATTTTCTTCACTATGCGACAACAAAATCTGCATACCCATACAAATCCCAAGAAAGGGTTTTTCTTTGGCCGCTTGCAGCACCGCCTTATCCAAACCACGAGATGTAAGCTCAGCCATACAGTCACGTGCCGCACCCTGTCCAGGGAACACCACGCGATCTGCATTATGGATATCTTCAGGGCTTGAGGTCACAATAACCTTTTCGGCAGAACCTGCCACGTGCTCTATGGCTTTAGAAACCGAACGCAGATTTCCCATACCATAATCAACAACAGCAATTAACGACATTGGATCTTACAATGCCCCTTTTGTTGATGGCAGGATACCTTGCATACGCTGATCAGGTTCGATAGCCATGCGCACTGCACGACCAAAAGCCTTGAAAATTGTTTCTGCAATGTGATGAGCATTACGACCGCGAATGTTATCGATATGTAATGTCGCATTGGCATGATTCACGAAGCCCTGAAAAAATTCATGGAACAGGTCTACATCAAATTCACCAATCATGCCGCGAGTGAAATCAGCATGAAATTCCAGACCTGGACGGCCGGAAAAATCAATCACCACGCGAGATAATGCTTCGTCTAATGGAACATATGAATGACCGTAACGGGTAATGCCTTTTTTATCACCCATCGCTTTGCTAAACGCTTGCCCAAATGTAATACCGATATCTTCAACTGTGTGGTGAGCATCAATGTGCAAATCGCCCATTGCGCGGATATCAAGATCAATCATGCCATGACGGGCTATCTGATCCATCATGTGATCTAAAAAGGCCACACCTGTTTCAAAGTTTGATTTTCCGGTTCCATCGAGATTAAGACTGACACTGATTTGGGTTTCCAGTGTATCGCGGCTTATTTCAGCCTTGCGTTCCGCCATGCGGCAAGCTCCGATCATTTAAAAGGTATAGGATACAACGGATACGGGTATTGTTGTAATACTTTAAGGGTAAAAAAACACGGTTTTTCCGCTACTTAGATGGATTTTATTTAGATTTACAACAAATACAGAGCAACAGCTAATTATTCAGGTGAAATTTGCAGCCAAAACGTTACCGGGCCATCATTTAACAGCGAAACTTTCATGTCTGCACCAAACTCTCCAGTCTGAACATTTTGAAGCGATTGAGAGGCGCATTCTATTGCCTTTTTAAACAAGCGATTACCTTCGTCCGGACTAGCAGCGGATGAAAAGCTCGGACGCAAACCTTTTTGTGTGTCTGCTGCTAAGGTAAATTGCGGCACTAAAAGCAGATCGCCTTTAATATCAAGCAAGCTTAGATTCATTTTATCTTCAGCATCAGAAAACACTCTATATTTCAACAGCTTATCAACAAGACGAGGAACTACCTCATCGGTATCACCCTTTTCCACGCCCAATAGAACCAACAAGCCTTGATTGATTTTCGCTATTTCTTGATCATCCACATCTACTGATGCCGATGAAACTCGCTGCAGTAAAGCAATCAAATCAATTCTCCTGCTAATTCATCTGTAATTTCAATTAAGCGCTGGGTTATGCCCGGCTCGGACACCGCATGACCCGCATCAGCGATGATATTTAATTCTGACTCTGGCCAGGCCTTATGCAGGTCCCATGCTTGTTGCACCGGACAAATCACATCATATCGCCCATGCACAATATATCCCGGAATATCTTTTAGAATATGCGCATCTTCGATGATCTGATCAGGCTCAAGAAAGCTTTGATTCACAAAAAAATGTGATTCGATTCTGGCTACACTTAATGCCACATACGGATCTGAAAAATAATCCACAAGCTCGTGATTGTTTAACAAACAAGCCGTTCGTCCTTCCCAGGTTGACCAGGCCTCAGCTGCCCGCATTTTAGCCAGCTCATCATCACCGGTTAAACGTTTATAATAGGCACTGATCATATCCCCCCGTTCTGATTCAGGGATAGGAGCCAGATAATCCTGCCAATAATCCGGAAACAAAGCGCTTGTGCCTTGCTGATAAAACCACTTAACGTCCTGATCCCTGCACAAAAAAATACCTCTTAGTACCAGAGCATGTACATGAGCAGGGTATTTTTCAGCGTATAACAATGCCAAAGTAGAACCCCAGGAACCGCCAAACACCACCCATCTATTTATTTCAAGCACCGCTCGGATTCTTTCCATATCCTGAACCAAATCATGGCTAGTATTGTCTTGCAGACTCGCATGAGGCGTAGACTGACCGCACCCTCTCTGATCGAACAAAATGATTCTGTATTTTTCAGGGTCAAAATAGCGCCTGTGATATGGCTCACTATTCGCACCAGGCCCACCATGTAAAAAAATAACAGGAATACCATCCGGATTACCAGACTCTTCTATATATAGCCGGTGTGTTTCGTCGACCTGTAAAAACTGTTGGAAATAAGGATGCAGTTCAGGATATAAATAATGGTGCATTTCTTTGCCCCTTTGCCTTTTTTTATATTTCTATGCCATACTTTAATCTATGCACTAAAACATCAAAAGTGCTGATATGAAACAATACTATCTGTGTAGGAAAATCCCTACACCAAGTCACCTCATTGTCCTACAACATGTTCCGATTCACTGTATAGCCCTGCCAAGAACAATCATTCATACTTTGCTCAGACCTAGGGAGATAGGTCTGCATGGAAGCTAAGTCGTACCAGGATTGTACAAAGGAGTCTCAAGGAAAAGGATTCAAAGGATTGTCAGAGACCCTCAAAGGATAGAACTGGAAAACCTGGATGGTATGCGCGAGGCTCAATCACCAAGTCTGCTAGGATGGCGAAAACCCGATCATGGACTGATCGGGTTTTTTTATGCCTAATTATTACCTTAATAACAACCTGTCCCCACTATGACCGGTTTCTCAGAAATTCCCTACGTAATATTCCGAAATTATCCTTAATATTTTTAAGAAACTACTGACATTCATCTGCTGAACAATACATAAAATATGTACTGTCTTATAGCAAGGAAGCTGCGGAGATACCCCAATTCTTCAAATAGACTGACAAAGCCTCCTGTCAGGGAAGCCAAAGACTCCAGCCAAGGATGGGCTGGAGTTTCCTTTTTGTCATCACTCTCTTTTACTTACACTACCAAGTTATTACGCTTGCAAATCTATTGATTAACCGTATCTTATGTCAAATGAGCGAATTTATACCCCCTCCAAAATCCATATTACGCCAGGCAGGTCAGGCCATCAGTCATTTCCAGATGATTCAGGATGGCGACCGAATTTTACTCGGCCTGTCCGGTGGCAAAGATTCATTAACACTTTTACATGTTCTGCATCACTTCCAGCGCCATGCACCCATTAATTTCGATCTGGGTGTTATTACTGTTGATCCTCAGGCTGGCGACTTTGATCCATCACCAATGATTCCTTACATTGAATCGCTAGGACTGGAATATCACTATATGCGTGAACCTATTATGGAAATGGCAAAAGAACACATGGGCAAGCCATCCTACTGCGCTTTTTGTTCCCGTATTAAGCGCGGCATCATGTATAGCACCGCCAGAAAACATAACTACAATGTTTTAGCATTGGCACAACATCTGGACGACCTTGCCGAAAGCTTTCTGATGTCGGCCTTTCATCTGGGCAAAGTCAAAACCATGAAAGCACACTATACTAATGATGACGGCGACTTAAGAATTATCCGTCCGTTGGTGTATATGAGAGAAAGACAAAGCAGAGATTTTGCAGCTGAAAGCCAGCTTCCGGTAATTGCGGATAGCTGCCCCGCATGTTTTAGCATGCCAACGCAGCGTGAACACATGAAGCAACTGCTACACAAAGAAGAACAGGACAATAAGAATTTATTTAAAACGCTATTAAGCACTCTAAAACCAATTATGTCTGAAGGCTTGCCTGAATTTGAAACCACCCAGGTGGTTACTAAAAAATCAGCTACTTTATAAAACAAGGATTATGAATATACCAGCAAAAACATTACTAAAATTTATAGTACTGACGTTTATCAGCTTTAACAGCTGTCTGATTAACGCCACTGAAACACCAGAGGTAAAGATTATTAGTTATGGTGTTTACGCACACAGCCCTGACAATGGAAAAACCTGGCTCAACCCTGTTTCAGATCAGCAAATCAAAGGTAACTCAGCATCCCCTGTTCATGTGAAAAGCACCAGAGATATTCCTGCCCGCCATCCATTATTTTTTGGCTTTGAATACCAAATAGAAGAACTGAAAAAAAACATCGCATCAATTACAACAGAAGTTACACACCCACCAATAAAGCAAGCTGACAGCAAAGTGACAACATCGTATCAGGAGACGAACAAGTTCCTTATTCTAGATGGAAAAATAACCGCAATTAATGGATATCTACTAGAAAACAAGAATGAAGCTGTGCCCGGAAAATGGACATTTAAAATAAAACATGAAGGCAAAACAATCATCAAACAAAGCTTCAATGTAACAAGCCGATAGTTTTTATATTTATTCTATCGACGCAACATATTGGTAACAACACCAACAAACAACACAAGAAAACCAACCGGAATTAAACTCAAAAACACCTTTGCCTGATCATCATTTTCCTGAAACATAAAATAAAAACCAGCCGCTAGTCCAACAGTAATAATAATTGCACCAATATATGGAACCACATCTAAAATTTTATTCATTATTTTTCCAGGTATCTTTAATAGACCGATGATTCATCAGTAGGTCTGGTTTTGAAATATTTAAACGTCCATATATATTGTTCAGGCGCTTTTAAGATTAACTTTTCCAGCATCTGATTCATTGCCAGTGCATCTGTAACTTTATCTCCTGATGGGTATTGAGACATTGACGGCATGAAGTGGACTTCATATTGCCCGGTCTCATCATTAAAAATAGCCGTACAGGGCAGTACTTTCGCATCACAAATTTTAGCCAGCCTGCCAAGCGCTGTAATCGTTGCTTTTTGCACACCAAAAAACGGCAAAAATTCTGAATGCGATTCACCTAAGTCTTCGTCCGGCAGGTAAAAAAACTGAGAGCCTGATTTTATACTGCTGATAATCCCCATCATGCCATAGGTGCGCTCATACAAATGTGTATTAAAACGAGTACGCCCTCTGACAATCAGCCAGTCTGTCACCGGATTTTTCATCGCTTTAACCAGACCAACAATATCACTTTCGAATGACAATGCCTGCGCACCGTGATCAAGCGCCAGCATATGGCAGGTTAACAAAATAATATTTTTATCAAGCGTCTTAAGCCCACGCATCTCACCGTCATGCTTAATAACGTAAAGCTGCTTTAAACGTTTCTCATTTGAAAACCACAAAAATGCATAATCGAGGAAAATTCTTGCTTTGTAATAAAAAAACCGACGAACCATATGATTCAGTTCTTTATCTGATTTCTCCGGAAAACACATCAACAGATTTTTCTTTGCAATCCGATAACGCTTTTTATTCGTTTTACATGAAAAAAAAGTGAGAATACTTGCAAGAAAATTTCTAAACTTCACCGGCGTGAAAATCAACAGCCAGAGCACAAAAACACCAAACCAGGTTAACCAGAATTTTGGTTTTAAAAAACTCATTTTGAACTGCGGCAAATACTCAAGACCATTAGCAGAGTTTACTGAAGGCTTGTGGGGATTGTTTTGCATATTACTCTCTTTTAACGACAATCATTGCTTCACCATTGAAGCAATCTTGTCCAATACAACAGCTACTATCTTCCCTGTAATAGAGTATAGAATGTTCAGCGCATAAAGATATTAATTCACCTTGCTGCAACCGGTACGCCGGATTTTCCGGGCCATTACCATCGATACATTTGCCACTAAAAGTCTGATAAAACATCAAACCTCCGGGTTTGAGTGATTTGAAAATTTCAGAAAACAAGTCTCTCTGCAAGTAGTAACTCACTACCACCACGTCATAAAAACTATCTTTTAGCTTTACAGCTTCCAAATCTTCACACTGTGTTTCTATTGATAAATCATAATCACTGGCATAATCAGAAAGCTTTTTTAATGCTGATTCTGCATAATCAATTGCTGTCACCTGATAACCTGTTTTTGCCAGAAACAAAGCATTTGCCCCCAAACCGCAAGCAAGATCAAGCGCCGTGCCTTTATTTTTCAATAAATACTGATTACAAGACAAGACATAGGCAGGTGATTTTTCTGAGAAAACTACATCCTGGTAACGCTGATTCCAGCGCTGTTGTTTCCCCGTTTTTTCAGACATGATTAGCGACGCCAGAATACAGGCGTAAAGAGCACCAACAGAGTAAAGACTTCAAGACGACCCAATAACATCGCCATGCATAAAACCCATTTTGAAAAATCATTGATTGACGAATAATTTGCACCGACTTCACCAAGACCTGGCCCGAGATTATTCATTGCAGCAGCAACGGCGGAAAAAGATGTGACCTGATCATTACCTGCCATCATTAATAACAGCATCATAAATACAAACAGAGCGACATAAGCGGCGAAGAAACCCCATACGGCATCAATGATTCGGTCTGACATGGGTTGCTTGCCAATCTTAACCACAACTTGCGCATTAGGATGAACCAGCCTTACCAGTTCACGAGCACCTTGCTTAAACAGCAGCAGAACACGGATAACTTTCATGCCGCCACCGGTGGATCCTGAACAACCACCGATAAAACTAACAAACATTAAAAATACGGGTAAAAAAACCGGCCAGAGAAAAAAATCAGTGGTCGTATACCCTGTTGTCGTTCCAATTGAGACAGCCTGAAAAACTCCCTGACGGAAAGCATCAGAAACATTATCAACAGTTTCACTAAAATATAAAAAAGATACAGATACTGCTACTGCTATAACCAAAATTAATGCATATGTTTTAAATTCCGCATCTGAATAATACGGACAAAAGTTTTTGCGCTGAAATGTCAGATAATGAAGCGCAAAGTTAACACCGCCCAGAAACATAAACACGATGGCAACCGCTTCAACTGCAGCACTGTCATAATAGCCAAGGCTGGCATCATGCGTTGAAAAGCCACCAATTGCCACGGTACTAAAACTGTGACCTATCGCATCAAACCAGTTCATACCAACCAGCCAGTATGCAAGTGCACAAGCAATGGTTAACCATAGATAAATATACCAGAGTGCTTTCGCTGTTTCTGTAATGCGTGGCGTTAATTTGCTGTCTTTAACCGGACCCGGTGTTTCAGCACGGTAAAGCTGCATACCACCAATACCTAACATCGGAAGAATAGCAACAGCAAGTACAATGATACCCATGCCTCCCATCCACTGTAACTGTTGTCGATAGAACAACAACGCATGAGGTAAGGTATCAAGGTTTGTTAAAACAGTGGCACCGGTTGTTGTTAATGCAGAGATTGATTCAAACACCGCATCACTCACACTAATCCCTAATGGTTCATAAAATAAAAAGGGTAATGAACCTGATGCGCCGAGTACAGTCCAGAACATAACCACAACAACAAAACCATCGCGGATTTTTAATTCATTGCTGATCTTTCTGACCGGCAACCAGAACAACAAACCTGCACTCAATATAATGATATAACTGAAAAAGAATGATTTGAGAACACCTTCGCCAAAAAACAAATCCATAATAAAAGGCGGCAACATACTGGTACTGAATAACATCAGTAACAAGCCAATTATTTGTTGAATCATTTTTATATGCAAAGCAGATCTGCCTGAATTAAATTTTTATGCACTAGATAAAAAATGCGCTTACCTGAAACAAACGCTCTACTTCATGGATACGCGATTTTTCAGTTACAAAAAGTACCACATGATCTTCTGACATTATCACCGTGTCATGATGCGCAATTAATACTTCGTTATCACGCACAATGGCACCAATATTGGCACCCTGTGGCAATTCGATTTCATCAACACGTTTGCCAACCACCTGCGATGTAGTTTCATCACCATGAGCAACCGCTTCAATCGCCTCAGCCGCACCTTTACGTAAGGAATGTACAGCAACCACGTCTCCACGACGAACATGCGTTAACAACTCGCCGATGGTAACCAGTTGCGGTGAAATAGCGACATCGATCAAGCCCTGTTTTTCGATTAACTCGTTATAGCCCGGCTTATTAATAAGCGACATCACTTTATGTGCGCCCATGTGTTTAGCTAGCATGGTTGAAAGGATATTGATTTCATCACTGTTAGTGCATGAAATCACCGCATCCATA
>Ga0316206_1001425_pt1 | contig 21092 bp, 20 predicted proteins | sample 6monthpyrite_MG_FD_204942 | JGI IMG/M metagenome (GOLD analysis project Ga0316206, IMG submission 204942) | Microbial mat bacterial communities from mineral coupon in-situ incubated in ocean water Damariscotta River, Maine, United States -... | ecosystem: Environmental > Aquatic > Marine >... | reverse complement strand
CGTTGAATGTCTGCTTCTCAGTATTATTGAATTGATTCCATAATTGCCTGTAGGTCCGCTATTCGCCGACAGCAAACATCTACTACTCAAAATATGTTGATTCTATGTTCTTATATTTTGCTTGTGTATGCACAATATTCCTTACTTAATCAAATTTCTTTGGCTTATCATCGACCAGACGCAAAAACTTCATCTTGCCTGACTCCCTATGCTGGCAGGCGCCAAAAATAAACGGCGCTCGAATTCCCTGTAATACAAAACGCTGATCGGCAAACCAGACACACCGCATTTCCGGGAATTCATCCACACGATGTACAGAAGGATAGTCCATAAATCGTCGGACCGTTCTCATCTTGTCATTATTCCAGATCTCTGCTGCCAGTGACCGAAAGGGTGTTTGACCGAGTTTGGGTAGGACGATCCAGTCATTCTGACTGGTCGGTAAATAAAGCGCATCGATACGTTTCAACAAACCATCTTCCGCTGTCGCTATCTTTCTCTTGTCCCGGTAAAGATTTATATAGCGAAGATAATAACGATCATCAGTTTCAATAATTAGCTTCCAGTTAAACGGCGATAGTGGTTGAGGAATTGCGGTGACTTTCGCATTTTGCATTTTACTGACGGGCACCGAGGCATAGGCCTCGCCGATGGCAATACGCATCCAGTAACTCTGCAACAAAATATATCCCATTAGGCAGAACACACCAGTCAGGGCAATCCGCCTTGCATATTCGCGCCAAAAGGTACTGATCAAAATAGCGAACAAGATGATGCCTGTGAAATATAAATCAATAATAAAGGTGGTCGGGATACTCAGGCGAAAATCACTAAAGGGGGACAAAACTTCCGTACCATAGGCGGTAATCACATCGGCAAATATATGTATCGAAAGACTCAACAGACAAACCGGTAAAAATAGTTTCCAGCTATATTTATTGCGCGAGAGTTTTGCCAGCACCCACGAAAGCAGTACTGCCCATAGTGGAATAAGCAAAACTGAGTGGGTAATGCCACGGTGAACGTTCAAATAGGCCGTAATACCAAAAAATCGGGAGATAAAATCAATATCAGGAAAGGCGCCGATAAAAAAACCGACCCAGCTACGCACCAAAATGGGGAGTTTATCGCTAGTCCGGTAGCTGGCGCGGGCTACCAGCATGCCACTTAATGCGTGGGTCAATGTGTCCATAGTGATCCATCATGCTTGCATCCGTCGTTAAAATCAATTTCATGTAAATCAGCATGTTAAGAAATAGTGAGAGTGCGATCACGTTCCCTGAGCGAGGCTTGAATAAGCACTAAAGTAAATAAGGCATTAGGCCGATTCATGTAATACAAGTTAATCAACAACTGAGGTTGTATAAGAATGCATGTTTCCGATGTTAGAACATGCATGGATGCCCGTTCAGCGCCCGTAGTTAGGCGCAAAATTCTAGTCTTCGAAGAAGATCCATTCCTCGCCAGTCTAATGCAGATGCTGCTTCATCGCGAAGGTTTTGATTTATCGATCATTACTGACGAAGTGACTGCACTCGATCATATCCAGGGACAATCTGCTCCTGATTTGTTATTCGTCAGTCACAAATGGCTACGTGATGACTACCCACAGATTATTCAGCGTATGCAATACCATGATGGTTGGCAGGATGTTTCTGTGATATTGCTATTGAATTATTACAGTGAAGAGATTATCGAACATGCCACAGAAATGGGGGTGAGTGACTATCTCTTGCAACCGATTGAACCTGGCATGTTGCTCGATACTATTCAGAAATACATTAAGGCTAACTAATTAATTCTGAGTTAGTGCAATAACTACGTATTTTTGTTCCTGGCACGCTCGCTTTACTTTAATACTCTTCACCAAGAAGGGTTGTCGGTAAGAATAGAGTGAGGAAAGGATGCACCAGGAATAAACGCAGCAATATTTTATAACTGAAAAATATCTTAATAATACACCTATACAATACCGTAGTATTAAACACTCAAAACAAAACAAGAAAGTGATCTTTATGCTAGAGAACAAACAGTTATTGTCATAATAAATAATTATCATGACTAATATCCTAATAACTAAATGGTTACTCTTCAGATAAATTCTAAATTTTTCTATCGATACCTCTTTCAAAATCATATAACCTTAACAGGTTAGTGCATTTAACCCTGCAATGTTAAGTAGTTTTATTTCACGTTGTTATAGGGCTCAAAACGAATTAGTAAACCCATGAGTATTACAGGTAAAAATATTCTCGTCGTCGATGACTTTCAGGACATCAGGGAAAGTCTGTCTGAAATTTTTGAAGATGCCGGTTGTCAGGTTGCTTCTGCTGAAAATGGCTTGAAAGCAATAAAGGTTCTTAAGCAACAACCCATTGATCTCATTGTCTCAGATATTCTGATGCCAGAGATGGACGGACTTGAATTAGTAAAAGCAACCAGAGATACCCACCCTGACATGAAGTTTATCCTGATATCAGGTGGCGGTCTCCACAATGAAGATTTTAATTATCTTGAAATGAGCAAGCTGTTAACTGGCATCTCTACCGTGTTAAGCAAGCCGTTCAAACCTGAAGTGCTCCTCAACATGACAGAAGAATTATTGACAGACTGATAACGCTCACTCTACATGAAGATACCAGACCGTCCTACCCCTGCGTATCACAAGTTTTCGATTACACTTAAAAGCATTTCCGGGTCAAAAGGCTTAAACAGACAGCCTGTTACTTCGAGGCTTTTTAACGGGTCATTAATCACTTTCCCATCTTTACTTTTGAGCATGATCAACACGGTTCTTTCATAACCTTGCTTCTTTAGCTCTTCACAAACATTCAAAATTGCTAGATATCTGTTTACTCTTCATCAGGTGGAACAGCCTTCATGACCTCTTCGATCGTCGTCATACCCATGGCCACTTTGCGTGCGCCAGAGATACGCATTTTAGTCATGCCCTGTTTAACCGCGGCCGCACGAATCGTTTTTGAATCGGTATCAGAATTAATCTGTGAACGTAATTCTCGATTTAATATTAAGGTTTCATAGATACCTATACGCCCTGTAAAACCGGTGTTACGACAATCATCGCAACCTACGGCTTTGTAGAACGTTCCTTTGCCGGAGACTTTCCAGGGATGAGTGAGAGCCTTCCACAAATCTTCATCCACTTCGGTTGGTTCTTTACACATGGGGCAAAGTGTACGCACCAGTCGTTGCGCCATGATACCGACTATAGTGGCATTAATGAGATAAGCAGGAATACCAATTTCACGTAATCGTGGAATTGCAGCCGCCGCATCGTTGGTGTGCAAGGTTGAAAGCACCAGGTGGCCGGTAAGGGCGGCCTGTGTTGCCATCTCTGCGGTCTCTTTGTCTCGAATCTCACCGACCATGATGATATCAGGGTCTTGTCGTAACAAAGTACGAATGCCGGCAGCAAAATCAACGCCGATGTTATGCTGAACCTGCATTTGATTAAATTCAGGGATCACCATCTCGATAGGATCTTCAACCGTACAGACATTCACCTCGGGCTGCGCGACTTGTTTCAGGGTTGAATACAAGGTCGTTGTTTTACCTGAACCGGTCGGTCCCGTCACCAAAACAATACCATGCGGCTGCGAGATCATCTCATTCCAGTCAGTTAAATCTTTCTCACTGAAACCCAATCCTGAAAAATCTTTAACCAGTACATCCGGACTAAAGATACGCATTACCATCTTTTCACCAAAAGCAGTTGGCATCGTTGAGAGACGTAGTTCTATTTCGCTACCATCTGGCGTTTTACTTTTGATACGACCATCCTGAGGGCGGCGTTTCTCGACCACATCCATACGACCGAGCACTTTCACCCGTGCGATCACAACGGTCATTACCGCCGTAGGCATTTCATAAACAGTATGCATGACACCATCGATGCGGAAACGGATATTGCTCATCTCACGGCGTGGCTCAAGGTGGATATCACTTGCTCTTTGATCAAACGCAAATTGTAATAACCAGTCAACAATGTGGACAACTGATTGATCATTGGTATCCAGCCGGCCAGAATTACCCAGTTCAATCAGTTGTTCAAAGTTGGTAACACCGGGGATATCATCTTCATTTTCCGATGTCGCCGTTTTGATGGATTGACTGACGCTATAGAATTCATTCAGAAAGCGTGAGATATCAACCGGGTTTGAAATAACACGTTCGATCTTTAATCCGCTCGCGTGCTGCAATTCTTTTTCCCAGCTGCGAACGAAGGGCTCTGCGGTCGCAATCGTAACTGCATGTTCAGCAACCTTGATCGGTAAAATTCTATGCCGAGTAGCATAAGCTGAAGACATCACACTGGTTACTGATGTGACATCAACCTTGAGAGGGTCAATACGAAAATAGCTCATACTCGACCGATTGGCTAACCATTCGCTTAACCGTTCCAGGGTCAGCTTCTTTTTGGGATTAATCTTATCAGGCCACTCCTGCTGCGAAATAATCACCAGCGGATGGATCTCGAGGCCACTACCACGCACAGGAATTAAAAAATCATCGGCGATAGATTTTTCAACACGGCCATCCTCAATCAGGTCGCTGACGATTTCTTTAATCGTCAAATGACGATCAGTTTCATCAAAATTTGTTTGCTGATGTCCCATGTTTATCGTCCCGCTCTGACCAGGCCACCCATACCGGCCTGTTCCAATTTCTTGTGAAGAAACTCACGTATGCTGGCAGCATCTTCCATATTCATAGCCTCGTCAAGGTATTGTCTGGCACGTTTAGTTGAAAGGTTGCGTATCACCCACTTCACTCTGTTCAGACTGGAGGCACTCATGCTGAGGCTGTCGATCCCCATCGCCACCAATAAAACCACTGCAGCAGGATCACCCGCCATTTCACCACAGACACTGACGGCCTTACCCATATCATGTCCAGCACGTACGGTATCGTAAACGGCCTGAATCACAGAGGGATGCAAGCTATCATACAGAGAAGCAACCTGCGCATTGTTTCGGTCAACGGCCAACAAGTACTGGGTTAAATCATTGGTGCCGATGGATAAAAAGTCGACCAGATCTGCAAATCGATGAGCCTGATAAACCGCTGAAGGAACTTCGATCATGACGCCAATCCTGGGTTTAGTGACCTCACCATCTTCTTCTTTCAGTTCTTCATATGCGCGCTCTATCAATTTTAACGATTCGCGTAGCTCACTCATTTGACTGATCATCGGCAATAGAATCTGTAAATTATCAAGCCCGACAGCTGCACGAATCATGGCCCGCACCTGCACCATAAACAGCTCGGGATGATCCAGGGTAATACGAATACCACGCCAACCTAAAAAAGGATTGTCTTCGACAATGGGGAAATATGGTAACGCTTTGTCGCCGCCCACATCCAGGGTACGTAGGGTCACGGGACGTGGTGCAAACGCTTCCAAAGCTTGCCGATAAATACGGTACTGTTCTTCTTCACCAGGAAAATTCTGCTTTACCATAAAAGGAAATTCAGTCCGGTAAAGGCCGATACCGTCAGCACCGCTATTCAGTGAGGGCGTAATATCAGATAACAAACCTGTATTCACGTTAAGTGGAATGAGCTGGCCATCTTCCGTTTGAGAGGGGTCATCACGCAGATTAACCAGCTCTGCAGTCAGTATCTCTTCTTCTTTCGCGAGACGCTGGTATTCTTCCCTTATTTGTTTGGGTGGTGAAATATAAACACTGCCGCTATAACCATCAGCAATAACTAACTGGCCTTCAATCTTTCCTATGGGTAACGATGTCGAACCCATGACAGTAGGCACACCTAACGCCCTTGCCAGAATAGCCACATGCGATGTACGCGAGCCCTTTGCACTCACAATACCCGCTAATTTTTCACTTGGTACCTCGGCTAATTGTGCTGCTGTGATTTCGTCGCCGACAAGCACGGTTGCCTCGGGATAGGTAATCTCGCGTTGCGCACCCTGAACCAGGTAATGCAAGATACGTCGTGCCAGTTCGCGCAGGTCTTCTGCCCGCTCGCGCATATAAGGATCGTCCATTTCGGCAAAAGCACTGACTTGTTCATCCACAGTTCGCTTTAATGCACCCGGCGCCCAGTTTCCTTCCATGATCCGCGCTGCGGTCACTCCACGCATCGAATGGCTATCCAACATTAATAGATAGGCATCGAACAGGGCACGTTCTTCCGCAGGTAGTACATCTTTTAAGCGGTTCGAGAGTTTGGTGATATCTTGTTTGACCGAAGAAATTGCCTGATGAAAGGCGTCAATCTCTTTATCAATGTCCTCGACGAATCTGTCCGGTATCTTTTCCAATTCTGAAGATGGATAAATAGCAATCGCCGTACCGATCGCGACACCGGGCGCACCGGGTAAACCATCGAATGGTCTAACGTCGGTGACTTCATGCTGGCTCAACAGCCTTTCGATTTCACCACTCACCTCCGCGTGTGCCATAGCACCAGCAAGTTGGGCGGCAATAGTAATTAAAAAGTCTTCCTGTTCCTCATCAAAACGTTTTTTGGTGGTTTGTTGAACAACGATCACGCCCAGTACAGTGCGTTGATGAATGATGGGCACACCGAGGAAACCAAAATACTTGTCTTCCATGGCTTCGGGGAAATAATGAAACTGTGGGTGGGCAGGGGCATTGTCTATGTTAATCGGTTCGGCTCTGCTCGCAACCAGACTGACCAACCCCTGATCAAAATTAAGTCTAACAATGCCAATCGCGGCAAAATCAAGACCCTCGGTTGCCATCAGAACATGCTGTTGTAGAATATCGTCTTTCAAATAAACTGAACACACATCAACCGACATCGCTTCGCGAACTTGGGAGACAATGATGTCCAGCGCCTGATCGAGGTCACGCGCTTCATTGACCTCACTGATGATGCGGCGCAATGTATTCAGCATATTAGATTTATTAAAAATAAAATTATTGTTGGTTGATGGAATCGATCAACTTCACCGTCTCATCCGGTTTGATCAACGGCATGAGCTCTTCAAGTGCCTTGCAATAGACTGTGCGTTTAAACGAGATCACCTGATCGACTGTTTCGCTGTAATGAATCCAACGCCAGGAATCAAACTCGGGTTTTTCACAGCTGTCGAGGCTAACATTCTCTTCGCTGTTCGCCAGCTTTAACAAAAACCAGACCTGTTTTTGCCCTATGCAACGCGGCCGTTGACGGCGATAGCGTAAAAAGCGTTTTGGAATGCGATAGCGTAACCAGCGTGCCGTCCGACCGATGACTTCCACATCCGTTGCAGTGAGCCCGACTTCTTCTTCGAGTTCGCGAAACAGCGCCTGTTCTGGTGTTTCATCGGGGTTAATCCCGCCCTGGGGGAATTGCCATGAATCTTCACCTGTGCGACGCGCCCAGAACAAATCCCCCTCATCATTACAGAGGATAATGCCTACATTTGCTCTAAATCCTTGTCGATCAATCACTTAGAAAACTCTCTTCACAAAACTGGTTAACCTCATTGTTTCACAGGCACTAAAAGCTCGCAATCATAGCTCCGACCATACTAAGATAAGCATGTTTTTCTCTATAAATCAAATACTTAAGTGATATTCGCTGAACACAAGGCAGGCCTGGGGGGTTTTACGGTAAGATGCCCAGCTCAATCAGTATAAGGAAAGTGAAAACGTGAGCCTGGCCATCTTTGATTTAGACAATACATTGCTACAGGGCGACAGTGATTATCTATGGGGAAAATTTCTGGTCGATCAGGGAGAAGTCGACGGGGAGACCTATGAGCAAACCAATCAAAAGTTTTACGATGACTACAAGGCCGGCCAGTTGGACATCTTTGCCTTTCTCGCCTTTAGCCTCGAACCCCTGACCCGAATAAGCACCGATCGCCTCTCTGCATTACATGCCCAATATATGCAGGAAATTATTACACCGCTTATTCTTCCAGCGGCCATTGAACTTGTCGATAAGCACCGTCAGCAAGGCGACACCTTACTGATCATTACCGCCACCAATCACTTTATTACGGCGCCAATAGCTACGGCCTTTGGTGTTGATGAACTACTCGCAACCGATCCAGAAATGATTGATGGCCGTTACACAGGAAAAGTCAGTGGCACGCCCTGTTATCAGGAAGGGAAAGTGGTCCGTTTAACAAAATGGTTACAGGATAAAAATATCGATCTGGAAAATAGCTGGTTTTATTCTGATTCACATAATGATTTGCCATTACTAAATAGAGTAACCCACCCTGTCGCAGTGAATCCTGACGAAGTACTGCGACAAGAGGCGGAGACACATGGCTGGAATATCCTTGATATACATCCTAAAGATATCCGAGATAATCCTTAACAATGACAAACGAACAAGGGCATAAACCAATTCACGCTGCTCGGCAAAAAGCCTATCTGTATTTATTGTTGCTCCTGTTGATCACGCTTGCCAGTTTTATTGTTGCCCTAACATCAGGAAGTTTGTCGCTTTCCTTTTCAGAAGTGATCACCGCCATTAGCTCTGATGCCAACCCATTACACCATCAGGTTGTTTATGAACTTCGCGTCCCCCGAATGATCCATGCCTTTACCACAGGAGCATTGCTTGCGATGGCGGGTGCGCTGATGCAGGTTTTATTACGCAACCCGCTTGCTGATCCCTACATTCTTGGTATCTCCGGTGGCTCAGCGGTTTTTGCACTGATTGCGATTGCACTGGGACTCGTGGGCTGGACGGTATCGCTGTCTGCCTTTTTTGGTGCCCTGCTCGCCATGTTTCTTGTCTTTGGTCTGGCCAGGGGACAAGGAAGCTGGACCGCAACGCGGTTATTATTGACCGGTGTTGTCCTGGCTTCAGGTTGGGGCGCTATTATTAGTTTTGTGCTGACCATAGCCCCGCAAGGAAAACTACGTAGTTTAATTTTTTGGTTAATGGGTGACTTAAGTTTTGCCGAAAATATCTGGCCTGCATTAATAACGTTAGCACTCGGGATATTAATCTGTCTCTACTTCGCCCGCAGTCTGAATGTTTTATCACTCGGTGCCATGCAAGCGCAAAGTCTGGGCTTACATATCAATCGCTTTCGCTGGCAGCTTTATGTTGTCGCCTCGCTATTAACGGCCATGGCGATCATACAGGCTGGCAATATAGGTTTTATCGGTTTAATCATTCCTCATTTATTGCGCCTGATGGGCTTACGTGATTATCGTTTGCTGATCCCGGGCGCTGTGCTAGCCGGAGGTAGTCTATTGGTATTCGCCGATACCGTTGCCCGTTCCGCCATTGAAGATACCGCCTTGCCAGTTGGTATTCTTACCGCCGCTATCGGTGTGCCAATCTTTATTTTCCTGCTCTACCGAGGTGTGAAGTCGGTATGACGGAAAAAAGTAATTTAAGCTGTAATGAGCTACACCTTGAGATAGGTAATAAAATACTGTGCGACAGTCTATCGTTACAAATAGGACCGGGTGAAACATGGGCCGTGCTAGGATTAAACGGTGCAGGCAAGACAACCTTATTACACACCCTTGCCGGCATACGCCCACCCGATGCAGGTCAGGTGTTATTAAATGAAACAGACCTGACCCAGCTGTCACGACACGATATCGCCAAACAACTCGGTTTACTTTTGCAAACTCATCAGGATCCTTTTCCAGGCAAAGTGATTGAGCATGTGCTAATTGGCCGCCATCCTTACTTAAAAGCATTAGAGTGGGAAAGTGAATCGGACTATCAAATTGCAAAGGATGCGTTAAGCACAGTAGGACTGATCGGATTTGAAAATAGAGATATCCAGTCTTTGTCCGGTGGTGAATATCAACGTATGTTGATTGCGATGGTGCTGGTGCAACAGCCATCGATCTATTTACTTGATGAACCCGTTAACCATCTTGACTGGCAGCATCAACATCAAATACTCAGCACTTTAGTGTCAATGACTGAGCAACAAACGTGTTCATTAGTCATGGCCTTGCACGATGTCAATCTCGCCGCCCGTTATTGTAGCCATACAATGATGATGTTTGATGATGGGCAGGTTAAATCAGGACACACATCTGACATGCTGAACACAGAAACCCTCGAAGATTTATACCACACACCCATCATGCAGATAGACAGTGAACAGGGTCAGATATTTACGCCTGCTTAAAACACTGCACAGCAACCAAATCAAAGAGTTGCGCGTTTCAATTAATTGTTTTTTTTTAGGCTTAATTTTATTTCTTTAGGCTTTGCAAATAGCTAACCAGGGCGTCAAGGTCTTCGGACGACATGTTACGGTAGGCCTGTTTGACCTGGAAGGTCCGTGGTGACAATTGGCCTTTGAGTTCAGCTGGAGCAATGATCCATTGAAGGATCACTTCCGCTGTACGTCGTTCACCTACGCCGTCCAGTGGATTACGGGGATTTCCCTCGCCAGAGATGGAATGACAGCGCATGCACTCCTGGGTCTCGAAGACTCTACGCCCAGCTGCGATCAATACTTGTTTTCCCTTGTCGGGTTCGGCCAGTGTTGCTGGATCAACAGAACTCTCGGCAACATCTTCCACCTTGCTGGATGGAGGCTCCGATGGATTCTGGATCATGGAGAAGATCATGGCCAGTACTATCACCAGGACTCCTGTCAATAACGCAATATTTCTTGCCCATTGCTCTCGCATTATTTCATCGCCTACACCAGGTCAAAGAGTTCAGCATGAACCCGTTTAAGTGGTACTCGAAGATTGTGCAGCGCTTGTTCGGCCGCATTCCGCATTGGTGCCGGTCCGCAGACAAAGTATTCCTGTTCACGTCGATTAATCGGAAGGTACTTGTGCAACAGATCTTGCTCGACATAACCCTTCTCACCCTCCCAGTCTTCGGGCGGCTCGGCTAGCACATGTACCAGATGCAAATCCAAACATTCCTTTAGGACTTGCAACTCCTCCGCGAAAATCACATTTTCCCAACAGTCGTTGCCATAAATAAACCATAGTGGTCGATTATCATGTCGGTCTGCCAAAGTGCGCAACATACTAATGATCGGTGCGGCACCCACCCCACCGGCGATGAAGACGAAACCCGGTGCACTCGGATATCGATCTATACTGAAAATCCCATATGGGCCATCCAGATAAGCGATCTCACCGACCGGGGTTTCTTTAATAGTGTGAGTGAAATCCCCCAACTCCTTGATAGTGAACTCCACCCGATTCTGACACATGGCACTAGAGGAGAAGGAAAAAGGATGTTCTTTGACGTGCCAGGGAGACTCCCGCAATGTTAGCCAGGCAAACTGACCCGGTTTGAAACGCATCCCCGCATGGCCCTCTGGCTCCAGCACTAGCGTCCAGGCATTAGCGCATTCCTGCTGCACTTCTACCACCCGGTAGGGTCTGTTAAACATTTTCCATGGTTTGAACAATCTTATATATAAAATGAGTAACACCCAGCTCAGAGTATAACCACTCCACAACCAACGTTTGGCAGGTGCATCTATGTAGTAACCTACGCCCTCGATGTGTCCCAGTGCCAGTAAAAAAGCACTCACGGCCAAACCGATATGCAACATACGCCATTCATCATAGTGGATGCGAAGTCGTTTGCGCCACAGTGACGTGACTATTATCAGTGCAAACAACATCAAGGAAATGCGACCAGCAGTCATGTGCCAGGGTGCCTGCAGAGGATTGATCGCTCCCAGGACCTCGGCGTTATTAATGCGAATGATGAGATAGTGCAGAAAGATAAGGGCAACGGCCAATAGTGCCAGGTAACGATGAAAGTAGTAAATGATGTCGATGCCAAAAGGTGCGCTGGCGCGCCGAAAACGCGCTGTGAGAAGGAACAGGACACTCATTATAGCCATCCCAGAAAACCCCAGCGCCATGGAGAAATCCCACCATAATCCGGAACCAGGTGGTATCTCCCCAAACATCAATATCAGCAACGGCGCCAGCACCAACACTAAATAGACACTAACCCAGAAGATAACCGATGAGATGGTTTTCATGATTCAAGCCTCCCACATCATTTGCTCCCATATTTCAGCAAAACTGCCAGATCTTTGTTAACTTTGTACGGTGTAATCTAGAATTTATTGTATCTCATACTGTGAGAGTTGATTAAACTTAACCTTTATTGATAAGTATATAAACCATGAATAGGTCTGGGAAAGAAGTCCATGGATTTTGAATGGGTTGCTATAGCGTTGGGAGATGTTGCCTGGATTTCACTGGCTTTTGTCCTGGGCTACCTGGCAAGGCTATCTAGCCTGCCGCCACTGGTTGGTTTTCTGGCTACCGGTTTCGTACTCAATTACCTGGGTATTGCGAGCGGTGAGATGTTGCAGAAGCTTGCGGATCTGGGCATCACACTGCTGTTGTTCACCGTTGGTCTTAAACTAAACCTGAAGGTGTTGATAAGACCTCAAGTTTGGTCAGTAACAGCACTACACATCCTAATCATTACCGCCCTCTTCGGCGCAATTATCTTTGCCCTGGCCTTGATGAGTATGCCGCTCTTTGCAGAGCTCGATCTCAAGTTTTCTCTGATGCTTGCCTTTGCATTGAGCTTCTCCAGCACCGTTTTTGTCGTCAAGCTGTTGGAGGAGAAAGGGGAAATGAAATCCCTGCATGGACGAATCGCTATCGGCATTCTGGTTATGCAGGATATAGCCGTGGTTATTTTTCTGGCGGCATCGACCGGCGAGCTCCCTTCTCCCTGGGCACTACTGCTTTTCCTGCTCATTCCACTACGACCTCTGTTTCATTACCTGCTACAAAAAACAGGTCATGGCGAGCTGTTAATTTTGTATGGCCTGGTCCTGGCTCTCGGTGGTGCCGAGCTCTTTGAACTAGGCGGTGTAAAAGATGATCTGGGCGCTCTCATTATGGGCGTGTTGATCTCAACACATGCCAAATCAGCAGAGATGGCTAAGTCGATGTTAGGCCTTAAAGATCTGTTCCTGGTAGGCTTCTTCCTCTCCATTGGTATGACCGGCCAACTCTCATGGGAGGCTTTGATCATCGGGCTCTTGCTCGTACCTTTTATCTTCGTAAAATCTGCACTCTTCTTTGCGCTGATGACCCAATTCAAACTACGGGCGCGAACCTCGCTGTTGGCAACTCTGAATCTGACCAACTACAGTGAATTCGGTCTGATCCTGACTGCAATTGGGGTAGCAAACGGCTGGCTAGATGGCGAGTGGTTGGTTGTCATCTCCATCGCACTCTCCCTCTCTTTTGTCGTTGCAGCGCCCCTAAATAACATAGACGATAAGATTTATAGTCAGTTAAGAGACTTCTGGATGAGGTTTCAACGTAAAGAGCGGCTCCCGGATGACATGTTGTTAGACACTGCCGGCGCGACTATCGCTGTCTTTGGTATGGGCCGAATAGGTACTGGTGCTTATGACAAAATGCGCATGCTCTATGGCGATGATACCCTCGTCGGCGTTGATTTTGATGTCGAGCGGGTAAAACAACATCGTGCAAAGGGCCGCAATGTCCTGCATGGTGATCCAAGTGATGCGGACTTCTGGGAAAAAATAGAACAGGACCACAGCATTGAACTCGTGATGTTGGCACTACCGAACTTAAGAGCCAACCTGGATGCACTGGAACAACTACGGAAGATATCTTTCCCTGGGCGTATTGCGGCTACAGCGAGATTTCCCGATGATAAGAAATTGTTGCGACAAGCAGGTGCAACCGCTGTGTTCAATATTTACACTGAGGCGGGTGCCGGATTTGCTAATCATGTTGAATTCCAAAACCAATAGCTTTTGTCTACAGCGATCTTATAATGGGGAATAACATAACGTTATGGTTTGTTATGCGCAGTGTGGATGCTCACACGTGGTTCGATCCCATCAAGCCATTCAATAACGGATTGCCATTGTACCTTGTCTTGTTGCACTCGCTGATCCCACATTTCAAAAATACCGATTCCTCTGGCTGAGGCACGCACATAATTCTGAGTGTCACGCAATGTGGTAATGAAGGGTAATTTCAGGGCGATCAAAAACTTTTCCAGTGATTGATAGACCAGGGTATTTTTCTTGGCACGATTGGCGATCACGCCCACTTCTACTCCGAAGCTACGCACCTTGCCTATCAGTAACAATTCTTCGATAAAACGTGTTGCGGCATGAATATCTATGGGGCTGGGTAATACGGGGACGATCACCAGATCAACCTGACGGACGAGCTCTTGTAACTGCTGGCCCATGACGCCAGCTGGGGCATCGATAATAACTTTGTCTGTCGCGGGCAATACTCGACGGTGCCAGGACATGGTCACACCAGCGCTCCGCCGCGAATAAGCTGGCACGCCGTATATCTCACTCTTCTCGTTTGGGCGCAAACTCAACCAGCGCATGCTCGAACCCTGGGGATCGTGATCCACCAGCGCAGTCGACATCCCCTCACTGGCAAAGTAACTAGCGAGATTGGTTGCTATCGTGGTTTTGCCACAGCCACCTTTGGAATTTAGGACGAGTATGCGTTGCATGACTACCTGACTTCGTAAGTGTTCCTGTAAGAATAGACCTATCCCGCAGCATCAAACCGGTAGCAGGCCTCAAATTAGCTCAATTATCTCATATAAAGTGTGGTTAATAAATAAGCACCAATATAAACATCGGGATCCTTATTATAGGCCATTGATTTTAATATTAAAATTAGTGCAGGAATTATGTGTAATAGTTCCCTTTTTAACTCAAATGCAGACCTGCTTGACAACACAGGCCTATCGCACGCATTATCCCCGCCACTTGACCAGACAATTGGTGCCTGATGGATTTTCATCCTGAAGGTGAAACGGGAAGTTGGTGAAATTCCAAAGCTGCCCCCGCAACGGTAATCAAGTTAAGTGAATCATCAGCCACTGCCATTTTGGTGGGAAGGCGATTCACTGTGAACCTCAAGGTTCAGCTTGTAAGCCCGGAGACCGGCCACTGTCTTTTCTTTAGGTGTGCGCGGGGGGCGTACAACAGGAATGATCCTGAGTTTTCCTCTGTGCACGATTTACCACTCCGCGGGTGCGCGAGTTTTGAGGAAAATAATAATGAAATCATCTTTATCTACTATTGCCATTACTGGCATCGCTTTATCATCTCTGACATTTACTGAATTAGTCCTGGCTGAATCTAAACAATCAGATCAGCAACAATCCCCTATTGTTGTTACCGCAAGTCGTACCAGCGAAACGGCTGACGAATCACTGGCATCGGTTACAGTCATTACCCGAGAAGACATCGAAAAAAGCCAGGCACGGGAAGTCGCCGATCTGCTAAAGCTTGAAGCCGGCATTGATATCTCGAAAAACGGCGGCGCGGGCGCACAGACAAGCATCTTCATGCGCGGTGCCAATTCTAACCATACCTTGTTCATGATTGACGGTATGCGTGTTGCGTCAGCTACAACAGGTACGTTCCCACTTGAAAGACTAACGCTCAATGATATTGATCATATTGAAATCGTCCGGGGTCCACGTTCAACCCAATATGGCTCGGACGCGATTGGCGGTGTTATTCACATCTTTACCCGCAAGAATAAATCACACTACGCCAGAGTTGGTGCAGGCAGCTTTGGCACCAAACAGGCATCGGCTGGCCTGGTTGTTGGTGAAAAATATATCCTGAGATTGAATGGCAGTTACGAACAGGCAAACGGTTTTTCAGCGACCAATCCTAATGCCGGTTTTTTCTATAACGCCGATGATGATGGCCACCGCAAAAATAATTACAATATTTCTTTCGCGACACCAATAAATGACTCAATGGAATTTGAGTTATCTGGCTGGGGTAGTAATGCACAGACTGAATTTGATCAGGGTGTAAGTGATTCGATTAACCAGAACATTACTGGAAATTTCAAACAACAAGTCAACGCAACCTGGTCTCACAAACTTTCAGCGGGATATTATAATGATAATATCATCACTACTGCTTTCTCTTCCACAGAGATCACCACCACGCGTAACCAGATTGACTGGCAAAATGATATTACCTTAAGTGATGCTTACCTTTTACTCGTAGGTTATACCTATTATGAAGACAAGGCGGATAATATTAATACAGGCACATCCACCACCGTTTTTGATCAAAGTATCGACAACAACGCCCTCTTTGCAAATTTAAGTTATTCAGGCGAGCAACACGACTTTTTGGTGTCTGTGCGCGAAGATGATCACAGTAATTTTGGCAACCATACCACGGGCCTGGCATCCTGGGGGATGAAAGTAATACCTGACTTACGCATCACCGCAGCGATCAGTAATGCTTTTCGTGCACCAACCATTAATGAGCTATATCACCCCGGCTTTGATTTTGGTGGCGGCAATTTTTTCTATAGAGGTAACGCCAACCTGAAGCCTGAGACATCTGATGGTGGTGAACTGGGCCTGCGTTGGGATATCAGCCAACAGCAAAAGTTACATGTCACCTATTTTACTAACTGGATCAAAAACCTGATAGCCTATGAAGGTGGCACTACCTTTGATGCGATTAACATTGCCCGTGTGCGGACAGAGGGCTTTGAAATACAACATACGCTTCGTGAACAAAAATGGTCAATTAATACTACTGCCACTCTACAACGCGCATACAATCAAGATACCCGTGTTGATCTTCTCCGCCGCCCCCGCGAAAAGATTGGTATGACACTAACTCATGCTCATACTAAACATGCTAGCTCGCGTTTTGAGGTATTATATAGCTCGGACAGACTTGACTTTGGCGGCACCAAGCTGCCCAGCTACACGATTTATAATACTGCCACCCGATTTAAAATGGACAATCAACTGTGGTTTGATGCACGTATAGATAACATTACCAACAAGCAGTACGAATTGGCCAGTGGCTTTAATACCCCTGATCGCTCATTCTTTATCGGATTCACATACGAAATCGAATAAATATGAGATAGACATGATAAGGCAGCGACTCTATATAGCAGTATTCGTTTCAGCCATATTGCATCTGGCTGTGTTCACCTTTTGGTGGCACGGCCATGATGCAGTCATCGTCTCCAGTACCACACACGGAAGTCCATTAAATATTTCTATTCGTCAACCCGCTACCCAAAAATCAGAAACTAAACCATCACCTGTAACTCACTCAGCCAAACAAACTAACCCTGCAGTAAAGCCGAAACCAGAAATAGTCAGTCAAACCGAAACAGCTGAGCTTAAAACTGTAGATTTTCAAACAACAGATGAAACAACTAAGAAAGAACAACACCAAAGTGAACAATTCGCTTACGACCAGAAAAAAGAGTTTGCCCTGCTGAACAACCATATGATTGATTACCTGAGCACTGAGTTTAAGGTACGATTCAAGTACCCTGCGCTCGCCCGCAAACGCGGTTGGCAAGGCAAAGTATTACTTTGGCTGGAAGTTAATAAACAGGGAGAAATCTCCAATATCGTGATTAAACGCAGCTCTGGCTATAAAATACTGGATCGCAATGCAGTAAAGACCTTTGAATTGATTGCAATTACATCGCCAAAATTACGAACAGAATTAGAAACTAAACTAGCCGAGAATCATCGTCTATCCATTCCTGTCATTTACAAACTCACTGGCAGCTAAGTAACGCAGTCAAAAGGAACGTTTAATGGGACATCGTCTTTCAAAAATATACACACGCACCGGCGACAAGGGCACAACCGGTCTCGGTGACGGTTCGCGCGTTGAAAAAGATCACTTGCGCGTTGAGGCCTATGGCACCGTCGATGAGTTGAACAGCCATATTGGCGCTGTTCTCGCGCATAAGTTACCGGATGATATTTGCCAATGTCTGGAAGGCGTACAACACGACCTGTTTGATCTTGGTGGTGAGGTATGTGTGCCCGGTCACCAGGCCGTGATGGCAAGTTATACTGACCGACTGGAACATCAGCTGGATGCCTTCAATGAAGCACTCCCCCCCTTAAAAGAATTCATCCTGCCTGCAGGCGGTCATGCCACTGCTCAATGCCATATTGCACGCACCGTTTGTCGGCGTGCTGAGCGACGGCTCTATTCACTAAGTAAGATAGATAACGTCAGCGAACAGACCATGGCTTATGTTAACCGTCTCTCCGATCTACTCTTTGTGATTGCACGGGTACTTGCCCGGCATGAAAATGGCAAAGAAGTGCTTTGGCAGCCTAATCGTTTCGATAAATAATCAGTGCTTGCTGTGCACGTAACCATAATATGAGCATTTAAAACCAGCACATAAGGAGAAATATAGATTCTGTCTATATAACTGTTATGCTTTAGTCGCTAATGCAAGAAAGATGGGGTAGGGTCTCGTTTCGCCATTAATAGTATGAGCTGTTTCAAAGTTGATGTCCTTAAAGCCATGCTTTTCTAACGTGCTCTGAAACTCACTACGCTCGAATCCTTCATGATAAACATCTTCCATCCCTTTTGGATGAAAGCTCCCATCTTCTTCATCTAGATCTGCTAAAGCTATTTTTGCTCCTGATTTTAGATGATCAGAAAATCGTTTAACCAAATTATCTGTGTCTTCAACATGATGCATTGCCATTGCGCTCATGATGAGATCATATTCTTTTCCGATAGGTTCAATCGTAATATCTTGGCACAGTGTTTGTACTTTATCCGTGTTCTCCTGCTTTGCAATCAATTTATCTAACATTGATTGAGAAATGTCTACGGCCGTTACTTTTTCAACATACGGAGCTATCTGTGATGAAATTAATCCTGTACCTGCACCAAAGTCTAGAACATGCATCTGTGCATTCAACTCAACATTTTCAATTATGCAGCTGCCGATGGCAGAAGAGAGCTGTTTAATCATATCGTTCGCATCATAGTCTTTTGATCTTTCTTTAAAAATATCAGTCATGGTGTATCTCCAAAATAAATAATGTTAGCTAGTAAGACATACCGTCTTTGTTATGTCTCAATCATGTTCATGAATAACTTTGTTACTTTTAGCACATGATCTTTTTGCGCGGCTCTTTTCATCTTATTCGTTTTGCTCATTAATATTTGATTTCGTGGTGCTAAAGTCATGGTCGCAAACATTTGAGCGCTAAATACGGGTTCTTCGAGTTGAGTCTGTTGGCTTAAGTACTCAATTAAAGGTTTTAATACGTGTTGTGGTCCTTGATTTTTAAATGTCGTTAATAAATTTTCCTGTGCAGCTTCCGTTAACATTATTCGATAAAGACCAAGAGCCTGCTCTTGCAGGTGAAAGCTGAGTAAATAACTCGCAAAGCCACTTAACTCTTCGTCAATAGTCCCAGAACTAAAGCAATAGGCATCTGATTCTGCTTTTTGTACACGCTGCATCACCGCAGCAAACAGTTCATTTTTAGAAGCAAAATAGCGATAAACTGTTTGTTTGGTTACACCTGCTTTTTTCGCAATTTGATCCATACTGATGACACCGTAACCTTGCTGTAAAAACAATGCTTCGGCAGCACTTACAATGGCATGCTGTTTTTTCTCAGCGTTTTGAATGGTTTTGGACATAAATAACAACCTTAAGAACATACTGCACAGTATGATAATATCATACTTTTGAGTATGGTCAAGTCACAATAACAACAATAGAGAAATAGATTGCTCCCCAAAACGACTACACCCTTAATAAGGAAGTGCTATCAGATCTCTGTGTGGCTGATAGAGAGGTGAATTTATAGATACATCTATGTACTAAGATTAAACTCTTCATCATGATAGATATAATTCTTACATCCCCCTCAATGATAATTCTGTTATGACCGCTTCTGGCCGAGAGCGGACAACTAATGCGCAAGTTATGCTTCCGAATCACTACAATATGAACAAACCACTCAAAATATGGTTACGTGCTCACTTGCTTTCTAACGGTTCCCAGTCCCTTGCTGACTTGGTAAACTAGCCAATTAAATATCTGAAAATAATTTAAAACCTATGGAGCAAGAAATGAAAAGCCCTGTGATCTTTGTCGGTATCGGTGAAATGGGAGGCGTATTTGCCCGAGGCATTTTGCGATTAGGTTATCCTCTTGTCCCTGTCACTCGTGATATGAATATGCAAGAAGTTGCCAACACCTATCCCGAGCCGCAGTTAGTGCTGATTTCCGTTGCCGAGAATGATCTACAACCTGTGCTGGAAAAACTACCCACACAATGGCATAACCGAGTGGGCCTGTTGCAAAATGAATTATTACCGCGCGACTGGGATAAACATTCATACAACAACCCCACTGTTATTTCAGTCTGGTTTGAAAAGAAAAAGGGCCAGGACTTCAAAGTATTGATCCCCTCTCCTGCTTTTGGTCCGCAGGCACAATTGCTTGTCGATGCACTGTCTACTCTCGATATTCCAGCCAATGTGGTTGCGGATGAAAATGCACTGCTCGATGAACTGGTTATTAAGAACGTTTACATTCTGACAACCAACATCTCTGGGCTAATAACCGGTGGCGATGTGAACGACCTCTGGCAAAACCACAGGGAGCTGGCAATCGAAATCGCTAACGAGGTGATTGATCTTCAGGAGTGGTTAACCCAATCTACTTTTGATCGTAGTCGATTGCTCGAAGGGTTAGTAAAAGGCATCAACGGTGATTTACAACACATGTGTATGGGACGTTCCGCCCCAGGCCGGTTAACACGCGCACTCGGTCTAGCCGATGAAGCGGGATTAGCGGTACCCAAAATGCGCGAAATTTATGCGGCTAAGGTTAAATAGCCCTTCACTAAAAATTCGTCAGGCCGTTTCGCTGATCGCCCATTTATCCAGGAATAAATTCCGTTGCGAGGTAGTGAGCTCACCGGGGCCATTCTTCGGTTGACTAAAATCGACATACGTTGGCCCACTGACGGTTAATAATTCAACTGAGTTGATTTTTTCAATATCACCGTTTATCGTTTCCAGCGTAACCATTAGATTATCCAGCAAATCCTTGCTGTCAGATTGTATATTGATTGATAAGGTATATTTTCTCATTTGGTTCTCCAGCTACTACTATTATATAGGTGTCACAGAGTGCTCTGTTTCTTCTATAGGCCTAACTGCTTCTGCGAAAACCACATAACGCAGTGGACCACCGCTTACGATCGCATCAAACGGATAGCAGGTAACCAGCGTAAGCCAATGTCCGCTGAGTGGTATCCTGATGCCCATTTGCCTCGAA
>Ga0316206_1001422_pt1 | contig 21148 bp, 20 predicted proteins | sample 6monthpyrite_MG_FD_204942 | JGI IMG/M metagenome (GOLD analysis project Ga0316206, IMG submission 204942) | Microbial mat bacterial communities from mineral coupon in-situ incubated in ocean water Damariscotta River, Maine, United States -... | ecosystem: Environmental > Aquatic > Marine >... | reverse complement strand
TTTTCTGATGCGAATTTTAACCATTACACACACCTCCACCAGCCATTGGGATGGCAAAGTCATTAGAAATGCTAGGCATGGCCATATCTGTCTCAATATTCTCCCAAATGTAGAGGGTCTTACGACCACCAAATGGTCGAATGTAATGACGGCCTTCAAATAGCACGCTGTCCTTCAGGCGTGTGCGAATGGTGCGAGCGTTGTACTTAATTTTATCGGCTAGTTCCTGAGTTGTTAGGTATGTAAGATTCATAAAAACCTCCGTATTTATTCTCTACAATATGTAGGAATTTCGTACATTATGTATTTATTATGTACGTTAGTCAAGAAATTTGTATAAATTTTCTACATAAAGTAGAATTTATATAAATTAATAGGAGCTAAGTCATGGTGCGCTGTAACTTGTCACGCATAATGGGTGAAAGAAAATTAAAGATTAGTGAAGTAGAGCGGGGCTCTAAAGTTCATAGACATAAGATCACTGCGCTTTATAAGGAGACCGCAGTAAAAGTTGATTTGGATACTGTTGATAAGTTATGTGAATTTTTAAACTGCACAGTGTGTGAATTATTCGAGCGCGTTGAAGGTTAATAGAAGTAATGACATACAAAGATGGAAAATATTATGACTGGGAAGGGAATAAAACAGAAGGTGCGTTGAATGGAATCAAATTCTACTTTTGAACAACATAAAGCTACACCAGAAATATCAATTGATAACCATGTGAAATTGCGACAGTTAGAGCTATCTGAATTTGTTTCGCACTACAAAACTATATATCTTGATACTAATTTTTGGCTTACGTTAAGAAAAGTAGCCTTAGGTGTAGTAGCTCAGACTTGATCTGACAGTTACCCGTTTTTTACGGTGACTGTTAGTTTAGATTTGAGCTAGATTCTTTTCTGCCCAAATCAATTTCCCATCTAGCATGGTTTCATGCGGTGTTCGACCACAGCACTTCTTACCTTGATGGGTTCGTTCATTGTTATAGTATTCGATCCAAACGTCCAGATCTTTTTGTAATTCCTCCATATTTGAGTAAAGTTTTTTCCTAAATGTAATTTGATAAAATTCATTTAAGATTGTTTTATGAAAACGTTCACAGATGCCATTTGTTTGTGGCGACATTGCTTTTGTCTTTGTGTGATCTATGTCGTTAATCGCCAGGTATAACTGATAATCATGGTGATCTACGCGGCCACAATATTCAGTGCCTCTATCGGTTAAAATGCGCAACATAGGCAGGTCGTATTGCTCAAAATAAGGTAAAACTTTATCGTTAAGCATGTCTGCCGCTGTGATCGGTGTTTTGGTTGTGTAGAGCTTAGCAAAGGCGATTTTACTGTACGTATCAACAAATGTTTGCTGATAAATTCGACCTACACCCTTCAAGTTGCCTACGTAGAACGTGTCTTGTGAACCAAGGTAGCCTGGATGCTCTGTCTCAATTTCACCACAGGCTTCATCATCATGCTTTTTCTTTTCAAGTGCAGCAACTTGCGCATCACTCAAAATAATTCCGTCTTCTGCTACTTTAGCTTCGAGTGCCTTTAAGCGTTTTTTAAAGTTTTCCAAGTCATTACGAAGCCAAATAGAGCGGACGCCACTACCGGATACAAACACGCCTTTTCGACGTAATTCATTACTGGTTCGATGCTGCCCATGTGCTGGTTGTTCAACCGCATAAGCGATAACAGCTTGTTCTGTTTCGAGATCAACTCGGTTCTTAACGTTGGGTGCTCTACGACTTTTATTGATGAGTGAGTCGATATTTCCATCCTCAACCAGCTCTTGATAGCGATAAAATGTATCTCGTGATACACCCATTACTTTGCAGGCCTTAGATACATTGCCTAGCTCTTCAGCTAAATTTAGTAATCCTGCTTTGTGTTTTATGATTGGGTTGTTAGTATGTAACATAGAGAGTTGCCTTTTGTTTTGAATTAAAGATTCGACACCTTTATCAAAACGGGTAACTCTCTTCTAGTCAAGCTGAAGTGTCAGATTAGGTCGGGACTAATACACCTTAGGTGAGCTTACTGACCCATTAAGTAAAAGATATTACGATTTAGTGAATTTGTTATCTGAACAAAAAATTTGTCTATTTCCAATCAGTGACAGCACTTTTCTTGAAGTTCTAAAACAGTCTGATCCAGTTACGTTGAATGAAACGGCTTCAATTATAGATCGACTGTCTAAAGGCATATCCCTCATATGTTACGATGATCGTATATCTTTAGAAACATTACATTATTTATATGATAAGACAGGTGATAGCACCTATCGCACAAACCAGTTGGTTTGGACTAAGTTGTCTTACGTCATGGGTTATACATCACCCGTTAACAATGTAAATATCGACCTTAATAATTTGATACAAAAATCATTTTTTGATCACATGTGGGAAATATCACTCAGCGAAATGATAAGTATCATGAGAGAAAATGGGGGTGTTATAGATACTTCGTTTAAAGATATTTCAGAAAAGTTGAATGAAGGCAAGTTCTCTCATGTAAATGAAAATCGATCATTCAAACAAATGTTCTTGAGTGAGTTAGCGGGAATGATTGATGTATATAAGCCGCTTATTCAACAAGCAATGTTCCATATCTATAAAAAGAAAACGGGGTGTAATCCTAGTGAACAAGAGATTGAGTCAGGTGAAAATTATTCAGCTACGGCCAATATGATCTATAACCTTTTTAAGCTTAATAAGATAACAACTGAATTTCCTAGTTACAGAATTACATCAGGTTTGCATGCCGCAGTCAGACAGGATAAAAATCAAAAATACCAGGCAAATGACATGCATGATTTCAGGCATGCTTCTGCTGCACTGCCATATTGTGATTATTTTTTTACTGAAGGAAGGCTTTCTCATTTGATTACTCAAAAAATGTTATCTTACAATGAGTTGTATGGTTGCTGTGTGAAGGGTAATGTTGATGGAGCTGTTAAATCTCTTGAGAGAATAAATGATTAATAATTGATTCCAGCCCAATCAAATATCTATGCTTTGTTTGCCCTGATGTCGTGTTCTAGGTTAAAAAGAATTGACTTTCGCGCTATTTATAATATATTTGTAGAGTGTATTTTGGTAGATACCAGCCGTCCACTCGGGCAAAGCGCGAGCACTACTTACTAAATCAATTAATAATTCCGAATCTATTATAGATTCTTTAAGTGGACTACAGATATCTCTAAATAGAGGGCGAAGTAATGTCACATATTTCTCTTTTAGAACTTGAAAAAATCAAGCGCGAAGCAAAAAAACTAAAAAATAAATTAGCAAAATTGTCTCATGGGCAACGACTAGATATAGTGTCTAGGAATCTTCTTAAGGTTCGTAATTATCATGAGGCAAAAGTACAGTGTAAAAAACATATCAACTCACAAGTAGATCAGAATGGCAGTGTTTCTGAGTGTAGCTATTGCCAGTTTACTTTTGTTGCAAGTGAAAAAGCAGATTTGAAAATGCACGAGCTAAGACATCTTGAATATGAAAAAGCTGAGCATGCATTAGGTTATTTGCCTGCACCATACAAAACTAGAGAAAAAGAAAAGAAAGAAGCATATAAAGAGCTGAACATAAATAACTCATTTTCCATTAAGATGGGTGGAGCGCTACGCTTAATACGTGCTCATTTTGATCGTTCATTAGAGCATTCTATCGGTGGTGAATATTGGCGTGAGCATCCAACATTTGAAGAGTATCTTTCGAAGATAGATGAATACACTAATATAATTCCAGCAGAGATAATGGATGAAATCAGGAAGAAGTATGGGAAAGATTTGGAACAAATAGAGAATGGAAAAAGCTATTGGTATCCATCAAAAACTTAAGAAAACTCCTACTAATTTATTTATTAGCAATATCGGGCCTGTAATTTAATTATAGGCCCGTGCTTAGATCAGTGCTTTTTATCTTTTGGTGGATGTGGGTCATTCCCATAGCTATCGCTATCCCGAATTTTGCCATCCTTACCATGTATCACAACTTCTGTTTTACCGCGTTTGGCTTGATCCCTCGCTTTATCAATCGCTTTCTTTTGGGTGTCATGAACAGAGCCTGCACGTCCAGATCCTTCCTTTTTAGTTGCCCATCCGTCTTTATGGGGAACAACATGAACATCTTTTTTCTTACTCATTATTGTATCCTCTTTAAGTTTTAGCAGTCGGGTAAATCATCTAAATTATTTTTTGATGTGGCATCACGATCTGTTCTCAGGTACTTACCATTGGCTCCTTGTACAACACGTATTTCGGTGCGTCCACCTGTCCACGGCATATAATAGGTATGTATACCATTCTCAATATCATGAATAGCATCTTGTTTAGTACGTGGAGACCACGTCGATGCTCCATCACATAACGCTAAAATGTCACCATCTTGGTCTTTTCTTGTTTTTCGTACAGCTCTATCGCTCATAGTGTTTTCCTCACATTTATCAATAATGTCATGACTAATGTGACGAAAACGTCATGTTCATGACCCAAAAAATTGGCTTTAACAGCCAATACGGTTATAATATGTTCAACTATACGATTACGTCAAGTTATTTATTTATGGATTCAGAAAATTTATTCACAAAACGGTTGAATTTAGCCAGAAAGATGCGCAAATTGAACCAAGAGGAGCTGGCTAAGCTTACAAAACTCCAGCCATCTGCTATTTCTCACTTTGAAACAGGTTCGAGAAAGCCTTCTTTTGACAATTTACGTCGCCTATCCGATGCGTTAGAGGTTACTACAGATTATCTTATTGGCCGTACTGATGATCCACACGGCGTTATCAAAGGTGATGCGCTATATCGTGATTATGAGAGTTTAACTACCGATGAACGTGAAATAGCGAAGGATTTTATGGCAAGTCTGGCTAAACGAAGTAAGGAAAGGAAAGGAAGCTAAGTCTAGTGGGGAAGACACTTTGGGAAGTAGCATCAACTCGTCGAGCAGAACAATTTATCCTTGAACAGGGTATTGATTCCCTACCAGTCTGCCCTTTTGAAATAGCAGATCAGTTAGATATTAGTGTGGAACCGTTACCACCTGAATCAAAAGGTGTCTCAGGTATGTTACTCAGGCAAGATAAGTACTATGGGATTATGTATGCCACGTACATCAACAATGAAGGCTTTCAGCGCTTTTGTGTCTCTCATGAGCTAGGTCATTATATGCTGCCAGGACACCCTGAGAGTGTACTGGTTGATGGTATGCATACATCTCAAGCAGGATTTATTTCAAAAAATAGATATGAATTAGAGGCAGATCATTTTGCAGCAGGGTTGCTCATGCCAAAAAGCCTTTTTGATGCTGCTATGGATAAAGCTGCTGATGGATTGGCTGCCATCGAAAAATTATCAAATGATTGTTTGACCTCTCTTACAGCAACAGCTATTCGATATGCTCAACAAACACCTGATGCGGTTGCTATTGTGGTTAGTATTGGTTCAAAAATAGATTACTGTTTTATGTCAGATTCTTTGAGGGAATTGCCAGGTCTAGATTGGCCACGTAAAGGTACGCCTTTGCCTTTGTCCGTAATAACAAGAGAATTTAACTTGGATCACAGCAATATATTATTATCCCGTCGTAATGAAAGTGAAACTACTCTGCAAGATTGGTTTGGAAGTTCTCTAGATGTCGAAATGTATGAGGAGGTAATTGGATTAGGGATGTATGAAAAAACATTGACTGTGCTATCTGCTTCAGAAATACCAGACTTAGATGAAATTGAAGAAGAAGATGCTTTGATTGAGTCATGGACACCTAGATTTAGACGTTAAATATCTAGGTGTATAAGAGAGTTATGATTTTGTGTAGTAAACGTAAACTGATATGGGTGACTTATTTCTAAAATAACAAAAAATATTCGTTCAGAGATGCTAGATGGAATAAGGGAATTTATTGATAAGTATGCTGAGCTTGAAAAACATGTTGGGTCTATCTTTCAGTTACGTTTAGTCATAGATACAAATGCTGTTATAAGTGATTTGTTATGGATGGCAAGAAGGAATAATGAGGCAAACTATCCGGCAATTATTGAAGTTATACGGGCAGGCACGTTAATCACATATGCTCCTGAACATTTAAAACATGAAATAGAAGAACATTGGCCGAAAATAGCTGAAAAGAATAATATAGAAAAAAATAAGACTACAGAGTTATGGCTGGAGTACCAAGAATATTTGGAGTTTGTTGAAGTAGATAAAGTAGATTTGAAAGGGTATGAAGACTCTGTTGATCCAGATGATGCTCCTTTTGTTGTTTTGTCAAAAATGCTGAATGTTCATGGTGTTATTTCGGATGATCCACATATAGATCAGTTGGGAGGGAAGCGTATTAATATGGATATCAGACTGTCTCTTCGAGACTATACACGTACGGCAGCTGTTGTTTATAGTCTCCGTTTAGGTGGCGTGGCTTTAACCGTCGCTTCGACTGGTTTATTAATCGTAATGGTTAAAGGAGCATTAAAGTTAATGCAGCTTATCGGTGGCTTGCCAGATAAATTTAAGTTTTTATTGCTTATAGTACTTATTCTGTTGGTTGTAACGCCATCGATTAGGAACAAGTTATTAGAATACATGACGTCAGCAAAATTATTTCTTGGTGAACATCTGGGTGAACTTTTGCCAGCTATTGAAGAACTCATGCTTGAAGCTGTTGAAGAAGGAAAAAATGCTGAAATGAAGTTAGAAGAAGTAAAATCATATTTAGTATGAAATAGAACTTATAAATAGTATGCTGAGAAAACTGTTTTTATAATACAATGAAGAGGCAGAGTGTATGAGTACATATCCACAACGAGTAGCGGATAATATTTTGCCTCTATCAATGGCTGGAACACTACCAGAGGCCTTTCAAGAGTGGTATTTCACAGACAATATTGAAGATCATGAAACGGCTGATGAGGATTGTGAGCTTTGTGATCACGAACAGCTCAGATATCATTTTGAAATAAAAAATAGAAATACAAATCGAGTTTTGTGGGTAGGTTCGAGTTGTATTTTAAAATTTCAAGTTCAAGTTTTTGAGAATGGTGCCCTGCTTGACTCAAAAAGCTCTAAGAAAAAGCTAAATGATATAAAGATACAAATGCGGCTTGACTCCTGCATTAAAGCCTTACGAAATTTGGCGGCGAAAGAATCGAATGATATATTAAGTAATGCATTAGCTTTTTATTTGAAAAATAAGTATTTAACTCCTAAATTGGCTTTTGTGGTTTTTTGGAAATTGAATAGCAATAAAATTGATCACAGCCCTTCATTTTTCAAAGTTAGTCTTAAGAGAGATAAATATAAAAGAGATCTTGCACAGATGGAGCCTGATCGTGTGCATGTGATTTGGGGCGCTTTAACTAGTAGTCAAAGACAAATAGCATTAGATAGTGGTCACACCGAACCAAATAGTATGTGAGTACAAATTGTCTATTTGGGTCTGTGCCACAGATGCGTATTAGGGTAGGGGTGAGAATGTATAATTCAGAGTGCTATCAACCATCAGGGCCGTTCTATCTACCAAGTTTTAACCGGGTGCGCTGAGGGAGGTCGCTGGAATGGGCCTTCCAGAGGGGCGGAGGTTCCCCCCATATAATCTGCGTACTAATAGTGGGTTACTAGTGTCTCCTAATAGCGTTCATTCAGTAATTTCTAATATAGTGCTGCTGTCGACCTGAGGTAGACCTTTGGTATTTTCCGAAGTAGCTTGCTCTGTATACGTCGGCTTCAGAATCAGAGTAATCATTCGAAAGAATCTGCTAAAGAAATATTGCTTGTCCAGAAGCAGGCTAGCAAACTGGTTAATATTTGATCCTTCCGCCCCATTTTATTGACAATTCAGCACATAGCAATTATCAAAAGGTTATGAAAGAACCTCTTAAACTTAAAACCGGTCACAGTCTAGCAGACATTAATCCTGAGCTAGCAAAGCAATGGCATCCCGATAAAAATGGTGATTTGACACCTGATAACGTTCTTCCTGGATCGAATAAAAAAGTGTGGTGGAAATGTTCGGTTGAAGATGAGCATGAATGGGAAGCTTCTGTCGCACATAGAAGCAAACGAGGTCATGGCTGTCCTTATTGTTCAGGTCATAAGGCATCAAAGCAAAACTCCTTAACCGCAGCTTATCCAGAATTAGCTAAGGAATGGCATCCCACAAAAAATGGAAAGTTGACCCAAGATGATGTAACTGCAGGTTCAGGCAGAAAAGTTTGGTGGCAATGCTCCAAACATGATGAACATGAGTGGGAGGCTATGATTAATAATCGGAAAAAAGGTAGCGGCTGTCCTATATGCACTAATAAAAAAACCGTTATTTCTAACTCATTAGCTGTAAATAATCCTGAATTAGCAAAAGAGTGGCATCCTATTAAAAACGGCTCACTAACGCCTTATGATGTGACTTCAGGTTCCAACAAAAAGGTTTGGTGGAAATGTCCACGTGGAAGTGATCATGAATGGGAAACTTATATTAACTTAAGGAATCGTGGTCGAGGTTGTCCTTATTGTGGCTCTTCTACATCTGGTCCAGAATTAAGAATTTATTCTGAGTTGAAAACTATTTTTGAATCTATTGAAAATAGGTTTATTTATGATAACTACGAAATTGATATCTACATACCGGAGATAGAGTTTGGAATCGAGTATGATGGAGAGTACTGGCACCGATCGAAGGATAAAATAGACTTAGAAAAAAATGAGGCTCTCGAAGATAAAATATTCTTATTAAGAGTTAGAGAAAAAGGGTTAGAAAAGATACGAAAAACGGATATTTCTCTAAAGAAACGGGATATATCTATTGATATTATAAAAAAAATACTAAAAGTCATTTTAAAAGTTAGAACAATCGACTCACCCATTATTTCTAAAAGGATCCATGACTATCTAATTAGAAATGATTGGATAGCTAAGGAAAAGTACAAGAAGCTTCAATTTGAGCGTAATCAAATAGATTTCGAAGAATCGATAGCGTATTTATATCTAAATCTCAGCAATGAATGGCACTATAAAAAGAATCATCCAATGCTTCCTGAATTTTACTCACCGGGTTCAAATAATAAAGTCTGGTGGAAGTGTCCCAAAGGTGATGATCATGTGTGGAAAGCGCCAATTATAGCAAGAGTCCAAGGAGTTGGATGTCCTATTTGTAACGGTAAAAAGGTTGTCGCTTCCAATAGCTTATCTGTTTTATATCCGGAGATAGCTAAAGAGTGGCATCCTACTAAAAATAAATCTCTAACCCCTATGGATGTAGTACCCGGTTCAAATAAAAAGGTTTGGTGGAAGTGCCCCAAAGGTGATGATCATGTTTGGCAAACATCTGTTGGAAAAAGAGTAAAGGGAGATGGATGTCCTATCTGCTCCAATCGAATTATCGTCAAATCAAATTGTCTTGAAAGCTTAAATCCTCAACTCGCAAGTGAATGGCACCCAACTAAAAATGGAGAACTAACTCCAAAAGATGTATCACCAGGAAGTAATAAAAAAGCGTGGTGGAAATGTCCACAAGGAAGCGACCATTATTGGGAAGCTGTCATTAATTCGAGGCACAAAGGCAGCGGGTGCCCGATATGTTCTAACCTGATTGCTGTAAATTCAAACTGTCTAGCAACGCTAAATCCAGAGCTAGCAAAACAATGGCATCCAACTAAAAATGAGGAGCTAACCCCATATGATGTAGTCCCCGGTTCTGGTAAAAAAGTATGGTGGTTAGGAACGTGTGGTCATGAATGGGAAACATCTGTTCGAAATAGAACAGCAGGTAAAGACTGTCCTCTATGTAGACATATAAAAAGAAGTCGTACAATGAGAGACAGAGATTAAAAATCGACTAATCTTAATGTCCGATATAGGGTGACAAGCAAAATAGGTTATTAAAATATACATTTTAATAAGTTATTTCGACCCCATCACTAATATATTTTCATGAATTTTAATAAACCCATTTCAAATTAATTCGCATGTGGTAATCTAATTGAATCGGGCTCACGCCCATAACCTAAAGAAGTCACTGCTTGGTGGCTGAGGCATTTACGCTGCAATGGCGTAGATATGAACACAGATGTGTTCAAAGGTTATGGGGCGCTGAGAGTTTCTATTCTCTCCACCCTTTTATAAAACGAGTTTCATATATGAAACTCAAATCATCGTGGGAGAGAAAAATATCATGCACACGAAGAAAACATTATTTGTGGATATGGATGATGTGATCTGTGATTACCGATCTTCTTATTTGTGCTACAGAGAAAAAAATCCAAATATTAAATATCCTCAGTCATGTCGCGGCTTCTTTGAAAATCTTGAACCATTAGAAGGGGCGATTGAATCTGTTAACACGTTACGTAATCATTCTGAATACGAGACATATATACTGACAGCGCCTTCAGTAAAAAATATTGCGAGTTATAGTGCTAAACGTTACTGGGTGGAAAAATACTTTGGACTTGAATTTACTGATCGGTTAATCATTTGTAGTCATAAAGGACTGATGCGAGGCGATGTTTTAATCGATGACAACATAAGTGGCAAAGGTCAGGAAAGCTTTCAGGGAGAATTGATCCACTTTGGTAGTGTGCATTATCCAAATTGGGAAGCAGTGATGACTTGCCTGCTTAAGCAAGTATAAACAGGGAGGGTGAAACAATGAATAAAAAATGGACCAACATGTTATATATGCGTTTCCCGGATATCTTTAAAGGCAGGAGCAAACCACTCACAGAGTCATTAATGGGATTTGGCATTGAGTGTGGTGACGGATGGTATGACTTGATCTGGGAGCTATGTGAGGCCATTGAATGGCAGGCCATTATGGAAGATGTACCATTGCCTGAGGCAATACAGGTAAAAGAAAAATTTGGCGGTTTGCGATTTTATGTTACAGGTGCGACACATGCGATGCGTAAGCTCATTGACGAAGCCGAAAATAGATCCGAGTCGATATGTGGTGTCTGTGGTGGTCAGGCTGAATGGGTGGATACGGAGGGTTGGATTAAAACACGGTGTAAGCAGCATCTCGATAGCTGAGGTTTAGCGGAATAACCTCTGCTAGCTAGATAAATACCTTCCCCAAAACTATCCCAGAAGGACAATAAGGCTCAGATTTCGCTAAAAATGCCTTTTTGAGGTCAGAAGATACCACTCTGGTGGGCTTAATCTAATACCGATATAAATACACGCTTAAGCAGGTAAACTTGATTGTACACGCAATAGCGTGTATATTTATTATTACACGGATTAGCGTGTATTAATGATTCAGTATAGAGAGGTAGTGATGCTTATTCATACGCCCACAGATCTGGCCCAATACTATCGTGACCAGCGTAAAAAACAGGGATTAACACAGGTATCCGTGGCTGATGAAGTATCAGTACGTCAGGATACTGTTTCCAAATTCGAACTGAAGCCAGAGAATGTGCGCCTGGATACGCTATTTCGGCTGCTTTCAGCACTGGATATGGAATTACATGTGGTACCCAAAGGACAATCGCCAACCACGGTGGATACTGAGAAAGGGTGGACTGAGCAGTGGTAAGCCAGGATCAAAGTCTGGGTGTCTGGATGAATGGTTTCCATGTAGGTGCCCTAATTAAACGCAGCACTGGTGCACTTGAATTTATCTATACGCAAGAATGGCTGGAAACAACAGGCGCACGACCAGTGTCCTTGTCCATGCCGCTTCAGCATAGGCCCTATGCGGGCGAGCTTGTTTATAATTACTTTGATAATTTACTGCCGGATAACAAGCAGATCCGTGACAGAATCCAGGCGCGTTTCAAAGCAGCCACATCGCATCCCTTTGATTTGCTGGCGGCGATTGGTATGGATTGTGTTGGTGCGGTACAAATCGTTGCTGAAGGTAAAGAGCCACATGATGTAAAACGTATAGAGGGTGACCCCCTCACAGATACACAGGTTGCACAGTTATTAAAGAACTATCAGGCGGCGCCGCTGGGTATGACGGAAGATGAAGGTGAAGATTTTCGGATTTCAATTGCGGGCGCTCAGGAAAAAACCGCGTTGCTTTGGAAAGATGACGCTTGGAATCGACCTATAGGGGCTACGCCAACTACTCATATCATCAAACTACCTATCGGTAAGATTGAGCATTCAGGAATGGACTTGAGTGACAGCTGTGAAAATGAATGGCTATGTCTGAAAATAGCTGAAGCCTTTGGGTTGCCAGTATGTCATGCAGAAGTTGTAATGTTTGATGATGCAAAGGCGTTGGTTGTTGAGCGATTTGATAGACGACATGCAGGTGGTTGGATCATGCGATTGCCGCAGGAAGATATGTGCCAGGCGCTAGGTATATCACCTAATATAAAATATGAGAGTGATGATGGACCGGGGATAAGCGCTATCATGCGTTTCTTGATGCAGTCGAGAGAATCCAGGCAAGATCGGGAAGTGTTCTTCAAAGCGCAGGTGCTATTCTGGTTGTTGGCGGCAATTGATGGTCATGCAAAAAATTTCAGTATATTTATTGAGCCAGAAGGCCGTTATCGTATGACGCCTTTGTATGACATTATGTCAGCGTACCCACTATTAGTGACTAGACAGTTAGAAGCTAAAAAAATTAAAATGGCGATGGCACTGACTGGAAAGAACCGTCATTATCACTGGGATAAGATACAGCCTCGACATTTTATTAGTACGGCGAAGCAGGTAGGTTTTAACGAAAAAACTGCTAAGACTATCATTGATGAAATGATGGAAATGGTGGATGAAGTTATTAGCAAGCTTGAGTCACAGATACCTTCTGGCTTTCCAGAGGAAATTTCGATAGCCATTTTAGACGGTATGCGAAAGCAGCGTGACCGATTTATTGGTGCGGGTCTTGTGTAATTTCATTAATGAAACTGATCAGGATTTTACTCTTGATCATGACTGTCAATTGGCAGAAGCTGCATTTGAATAGTGAGATCATCTGTAATTAATTTTACAAACTCAATATCATCTATTCGGCTTGTAATGCCACGTAGCTCTTTTTCAAGTCGATAAATCTCTACAAGGACAATATCTTCATACCTGGCTTTTTTACGTATTTCAGTTAGCTCATTTGGGGCGGCAGACTCAACATGAGTCAGCTTTTTTGGTGCAGCTGTTCCGAGTGTAATAAGAAAACTACAGGCATTGATAGCCTGATTGCCGTTATGCAGGATTGCTGTGCATTGTTCAGGTGCGTCATATTTATGTTTCTTGACGGGTTGTATTGCTTCAGAAATTCCTGGAATGGATATGGTTTCACCATTCATGCCTACGGTGATGTATAGATCTTCGTCAATTTTATTTAGATTAACAAGAGTATTTTGAATGCGATTGGCAATGCTAGAAATTATCTCATGCGAATAACTTATCGATAACGATTTATTGTTCTCATTTAGTATGAGGCCAGGTAAATTTGAGGGGTGGTTTGTGTATGAGCGCCTTGAAAAATACCGTTCAATAACAATCAAATCTATAGAGAGTGTTACGAAATCCATAATACTTTGTGTAATGGATTGTGAATCATGCATAATCTCAGTTTTATGGATGAAAATAGTAAGTGAAATGGTGTTGTCTAATAGCGCTTGAGAGTTGATTGAGATAATGGGGTTTGTAAATGTCCCAGAAAATGCATCATCAGTTGAAATAACCTTGCGTAGTTCATCACAAAAATTAAGCAGTATTCCATGTAATTTCAGGAAGTCATCGTTGACTAAATGAGACGAAAATAGATGAGATTCCTTTGGGATTTCAAGGCTGCATGTCAATAAGGGAATAAGGTTATTTGGCTTCATAGTGTTTTCTCAAGTTAATAAGCACTATTATGAATAGATAAGGATGGTTTAAGGAGTGAAAATATCACAAGTTAAGTGAAATACTTACAAAGAATATTGTTTATGGTTGATTTATGACTGAACTGGATATTTTATTGATTACTATATATAGCTCCCATATAAATAGAAAGTAAAAAAAGTAATCTATGTAATCGTTTTTGATATGCAATTCTAGATTTTGCATTTTTATCAACGCTCAAGCTTATACGATCCTTGTTTATGACTCTTGAACGAGTTAAAGGCAGAGGTATATTTTTAGCTATGCTGAGATGATTGAATTTGAATAGGGTTGATTTATTCTTTGTCTCTATTTCTAACACAGATGACTCGGTATTTAATTTATAAAAAGTACCATTGTGTTTAGGTGAGGTAGCAATCATATCAGAAGCTTCAATATCGATAACTTTCATACCATTAATGAAATCAATAACGTCGTTAGGATTTGAAAATACGAGTGGGCGATATCTTTTCTTTGGATAATACGATTTTTCCCAAGCAGCAATACCTTTTTTTAGATGAGAAATGTCATTGGAATTAAGTTGGTATAACTTATTTTGTATTTCAGGAAGAATGCTATGTAGAGCAATTGTTTCAGATGGTGACTCCGCGTCGCAAGATATATGGTTGTCAGAGATGTCTTTTTTAAGGTTGTATCCCGTAAAGCCAAGTGTCGATTTCTTATCTTTAAAACATTGAATTATATTGTTTGTTTTATTTGTATCGAGATACAGTCTTTCCGCGATTGTCTGGTTGTTAGTATCTGATAATGCACAATAGAGAAGTAATGCTTTATCGATGTCGGTTAATGAGATGGTCTTTAATTCAGTAGTTGTATTCATATTCAGTGATTCATGTTCAGGATGTGGAGTAGTTTCAATGCTGGATGTTGGGCTATCAATATGCTGTGTGGTTGCATAGAGGGCGCCCAGCAAATTATCTGTATCCATATTTGCTCTATCACGACGTTTCTTTGTGGTTTCATGTGATAACAAATGAGCATAAGAAGTTATGTGATCGACGGATGAGAAGTTGAAATAGTTCCATCGTTCCGGCATTGACGCATGGTGGTACAGGTGATGATCTGAGGTATGGATATAGTGAGAGAAAGTGGTCGATATTTGTGAATGACCCGTTGATAGAGATAATGCACTTAGTACTTTGGATGAAATGTCGTGTCGGCCAGTCAATAAATGTCTTAACTCGGTATCATCAATAAGATACGGTGATGCGAGCTTATCTATATAGCTGTCTAGCGCACTATCGTTGATGTTGAAAAATTGAGGGTATATTCGACTGTTAAAACTGTGGCGAAGTAAGTGGTAGTGACTGTTGGCGTCACCAGTTACTTGTTTTAAAACGCTATTTATAACTTGGCTTGCCTGAGTTTTATTGATGAGAGTTCGTGTTTCATCTATCTGACTGAATATGAATGCCTGTTCATCTCGATGAGTAGGAACTTGATGATCAAAAACGATTGATATGATTGATCGCTCTAGACTATTGAGATTATCAATCAATGGTATCTGTCGAATTCCTGCAGTAGATTTTGTATCTGCAAATAGAGTATTTCTTACATGGATAATAATGCAGGACCAAGTAAAGTTATGCTGGATATGACGATACTGGAGATGAAAGGCTTCTGATATTCGTAAACCGAAATGATATCCAAGAATAAGAAGTGCACAATATTTCATTGAAAGTCGTTTGTTTATATTGCCTTCTTCTCCTGCATTAAATATAAGATCTAATGCGGCTAAGTATTCAATTGATGTAATGATATTTGCATCGACTCGGCCTGATTTGCGATTTTCATATACCGATTGAGAAAGATAGTTCCAGTCAATTTGCGGAGCTAAACTTTCTGACATTAGAAAGTTATGAAAGTCCTTTAAATTATTTAGAAATCTGGTTTGATCTTCGTGCTTGTTTATTTCAACGGCTACCTCATAAATGTAATCATATTGATCTGGGGCCAGATTAAAGAAGTTATCTTTCGAAGCTGTTTCTACTAGTGCGTTCGCGATCATCATTGTATAACTTTTAACAGTAGAAAAAGCGATGGGGCCATAAAGATCAGTACCGTCTGTGCATAATTTAATACACCATGATCCTATGGCGACACCGATAGATGGATACTTATGGTTGCTAGATAAGCAATCATGAAGCATCCCGCTAAGAGCTGCCTTTCTAATATAACTAGGAGACTTCTTATTCTTACCTGTTAATTTCTGTGCTTTATTGATTAAGTCACTCAATTCTGACAAGAAAGCCTTTCCATTTGATGTGTGGTGCGATGGATCCTTAGTCAGTAGGGCGTACGATAGAGCTGCTGACTGGTTGTCTTCATTAGTTGTCTCTTGCTTGAAATCATCGTGTATTAGTCTCTCTTGTCGCAATATTCTTATAAGTGAGGTTTCGGCCAGAGGTTGTACAGGCGTATTTCCAATAGCGATTTCTCGTAAAAAAGAGGGGGTATGTATAAGCCAATATGATTGTGCGAGTCCAGTTAGTCGCGAATAGGCATTTTCATAATTAATGTTATTAATGCCCAGGTGCGAGAGTAGTTTGACGAGCTCATGTAGAAAACGTTGCTGATTGAAATATGTCATTCTAGAGTTTGATACGTTGCCACTATCAATTCCGTCGATCAGGGCTATTGAGAGTGGTTGTGGAAGCCATCGCCACATCAGGTGTTTTTCTTCCTTATTATCAGTTTGTGTTATATCCATGTACGTAATATCGGCTTCACGGGTCAGATAGAAATGTGAAAGACTGATTTCTTCAAGCATTTCTTTATTGATGATGTGATCAAAAAGTGCAGCACTAATAAGTATCTCGCTTGCTCTCCGATAATATTTGATGGGTTTTCTCGTTTTTTTTGAAAAGTTTTTTCCTTGTGTTTCAAGGTATCTAATGAATGACTGTCTTAGAGTATTTGCTTCATTGTATGTACGGATACTGTTTTCATTAAAAGGGGACTGTTCGGTATCAATAAGATGAAGGCGTCGAGGTAATTTGAAATCGGGATGAGTGGACTTAAATGCTATTAGTCTTTTCCAAAGTAGAATGAGCCGTGTGTTGATTCGCTCCTTATCATTCTCTGAGTTGCTTATGATCTCTTGTCGAACCTTGTTAATTGCGGCTTTGTTTTTTAAAAGATTGGAAGCTGAATATTTATCCAGTGCCTGGTTCACGATTGCGCTGTCATTTTCCTTTCGTGACTGTCGCTGTATTTCGCGTGCAATTGGTCCCAGGGGTAGTGAATTGTGTTCCCATTGGATTGAATGCAAATGATCTATATTTCTAAACTGCTTTTTTGTTGTTATGGGGCGCCAGTGTTGCTTTGTCATAAGGTCATTCAGAGGACCAGTTATTTGTTCATGATAGTTTAAGGGTGCGAGCACTGAAGATCGGCCGAATGGATGCTTTATTCCTTCGATATGGCCCAGATGTGCTTCTATCGATTCAATTGACAGGTTAGGTGCTTGTCCGGAGTTGCGCATATACCTAAGCTGAGTGGCGATATTATGCCGAGAAAAATTGAACGGTAGTGGCCATGTATTATCCCAATACTTTGATAGTTGTGACTCAGTAATTGACAGGGTCTTTATGTGATTCCTTGTCTTTTCTAGAAAGAAAAAAAGTGGCAGAAGTTGTTCTTTTCTGGGTACATCTGTGTTTAGTATCTGGGGTACAGCGTGTTCGAGGTCTTTAGATATTGGGTCAACGATTAATTTACTTGTTAGCCACTTTAAGTGTTTTTCATAGTTGGTGAGTTGGGTGATGGCTATTTCAGGTAGAGCGACTAGCCGATAACGATGACGCTCGCTGACTACTTTGTCTTCAATCATCATCATACTAAGTTGTAGAGAATAATCTGATCGATAACAAAAAGGGTCATTCACTGGGCGATGGCCAGTTGCAGCGAACAGTAGCATGACAGTATATGCTGTATACGCATTATGGATATCGATGTAATCATCAGAATCATTAACGATATTTAATGTTTTATCGACTAATGCAGATATGATCTTTTGGATGTTTTCGTCAGATACAATTAGTTCTGAACCAATCCAAGTGGGCTTCATTGATAAAGCTCCTCTACAGCCTGTCTATATATGGTTTCTATATTGCTGTGAGGATAGGCTGAGTAGTATGCGGATACCGGTGGCATGTCATCCGGACGGCCTGCTAGCATGTGTCCGATGACCTCATCCCCCGTGATCTTTGAAAGTTGCTTTTCAAAGGAAAGATGAATTCTATCCAGAGCAAGTCCAGTTGCGCCCTCTCTAATCAATCGTCTGATGACTTTTTGTGTATCTATCTTTAGATGTTCAGTATCTGTATCAAGGACATGACCTAGGGTTTTCCTGGAAGTATCCTGTATATATCTTTCTATCAATCGTTTTCTGATGATTGTTGGTAAGGTGAGCCTGAGAGTCTGATTGACTGGTTCAACAAGCGCTTGCTGGTCAGGGGAAGGGCTGAAGCAGTTGTCTGGCGGGTTATATGTGCGGATGAATGTCCCATCTGGAGTGATATCAGCATCTTCGCCTATTTCGAGTGCGAGTGTGTCCTCAAATCTACGCCCAATACATAACATTAGGCCAAAGATGAGCGAAGTCGTGGTGTCATTCGCTTTTATCCATTTAATTAGTAGGGTGCGGGTAAAGGGATTGATACCTCGTGAGTTCCATGGAGTAGCTTCATTGTAGGTTTGAAGCCAATACTTGGTTTTAACTTGTGTTGCGGCGGATGCGAGTTCATCAGGTATTTCATTGTCGTCATCACTTTCAGTTTCAGGGGTGATGACGCCTATGATGGGTTCTTCGCCTTGTTCAGGAACGATTTCGATAAAAGTCCCGATATTCGGTATGGAATCTGTTGGGTCATAGAAAGGCGTATGTCGTATAGTTTGGGCTATTCTTTTGCCTGAGGGTCGAGCTGATGACTTTTTGGCTTTTGTGGATGGCTTAGATTGTTTTCTCGGTATTCCTAACTGATACCCCTGAAGGAGTCTTAGGGAGTTTTTTAGTGAGTCTAAAAATTTTCTATCACTCTTAACTGGGTCTGTGTACTTGGTTTCGACCAGAGTTTCACATATATGGATAATTTTCTCGAAAGAGATGTTACTGCTGAAATCTAGGTTCAGCTCAGGAAAAAATCTGAGTTTGTTAATAAATAAGTTAAAAAGCTGGTTGATCTTTGCTTTGTCTTTCTGGTTTTTTTCATAACCAGAAATCATGAGTCTGGCCAGAAACACCAGTTTTAGGCCTAATGCATTTGATGATTTGGATGTGTCCTGAATTTCACTAGGGTGATAAAAGAGTAGGTTAATGGCTTTGTTCTTGGAGCGTAAAGAATAAGTATAAGTATCGTTCTGGTATTCGACAGGGTCAGTTTTGGTCTCATATTCCTGAATAGCTAGATTTACCGCGTTTCCCCATCTTATCCATTTTCTCTGGATTTCATTAGTCTCAGGTTGACTCTGCAGGGGGAGGAAGTTGATGTCTATTCCATGCTGAAGAATGGCATGAAGCATCTTTAATATCAGATAAGGTGATGCTGTTGCGTGGGTGACTCCTAGGCAATCTAAAGCTTCCTGTAAATATGATGTGTACTCAGAGTTGATAGGAAGAAACTGCTCAGCGATAGAGTTAGGCATAAAAGGGATCAGAGCCTTGTGGGAATGGGTCAATATTGCTATTATATGGTTATAGCAGATTTGGGACAGATTTGCGAACTATGTAGTTGGAGTAGTTTGTGACAGAGGTAATTGTCGTAAATGCACATTAATCTATGATCAATATAAGTACTTGTTATAGTTGGTAAATGTGTATTAGTGCCGTATTAGGTAGTTTAATATCAAACGGAAAACAATTGAAAAATATGCACTCATAATGATGCCCTAGTTCGAATCTAGGTGTTGCCACCATATTCCCTTATAAAACAGCCGCTTACGAAAGCGGCTGTTTTTGTTTCTGCTCAAAATAACCTTGTCACAAAAATGATGTGGTCATCTTTATTGAGCAAATTTATACCCAAAAAATACGCCTTAAAAATTTCAGTGATGTAGTCATTTCAAAAATTCTTATAAAATTTCTTGTCACATAAAAAAGTTGTTTTAGGGGTGAATTTTTGAAGCCAAAAAAAGCCATGTGACAGAATTGTGACCGATTTGTGACGAAATGGTTTTTGGCTAAAATGTGATGATCATAAAATTGGGCTGTAGTGACTACTACACTGTTTTCCCGAATATTCTGTTTAGAATTAAAATGTTCGTGTTTGAACAGGTCTCACAGGAATGAACTAGTCGAACATCATACAAACTACTGGCGTTTCCCTATTTAATGATTTGTTGTTTATAATGAAAAATATTGGAATAAATAGACGTAGATAAAAAATGAAAAAAACTATCATAATGGAATTTAGTAAATCAACTAAGGGAACGCACGTCTACGCAAATGGCGAAGCTGATTCACCTGTATCTTCAATTTATATAAAAAGAAGTGAGTTACCACCTGAGCCTCCCGTTAATATTACGCTGACTATTGATTTTGAAGATGAGAGCAATAACGATTGAATAGCTTTCATAAAACTGAAGAAAAAAATATAGGGTTAACAGGAGTCAGTCTGCGCAGAAGAAGGCAGATAACAATCCTATAGCGGTCTGTCGTGATATTGATGTGAGCGGCTCAAACCACCGCAAAGCAGACATAAGCACTTCCTTTTATTTTTTAGGTCGCTAGTAAAAACTATGCACTTTAGTGCAAGGCTTTAGCTGCTACACATGTATTAATGATAGTTGAGCTCTTTTTAAGAAAAGTAGAGTGGATCAAGCGTAGCGGACCCACCTATATCACGACTCAATTCTGCTGGATCCGCTGCGCTTGATCCACCCTGCAAATTGATTAAATTTTAGTGCAGTTAATAAAATGTATTGTGAGTGGTGTTGTATAAGAGAGGACTTTTAGTCCTCTGTCGTCAACCTATGGACTTTCAGTCCATAGTAGTTTAGTTACCTTCTTTAAAGCAGACATTTGACGTTTTCTAATGATACGACAGCATAACAACTTTTTTAATGCTCGGTCCTACTTGAAAGCATAAACAAATGATTATGCCAATACTTATAAAATCATTGGCTCCCAATTCAATTAATCAATGCAACAAATTCACCAGTAAAGTGGCCAACAACATTGTTGTTAAAATCTAATTCTGAACTAACCGTTATTCTGGCTTTTCCTTTACGAAAAAGCATGTGTATAAATCTATCCCACTTTTCTGGATGAAGGATTGATGACTGTGCCGTGAATGTGCCAGAAATTG